>JGI20225J20221_1000189_pt3 | contig 148723 bp, 137 predicted proteins | sample BioMet4_FD_20221 | JGI IMG/M metagenome (IMG submission 20221) | reverse complement strand
GAGATGCGTCACCGTGACGAAAAAACCGGCAAGCTGGACGGTAAATACTGCTACACAGATTTCGCCAGAATCGGCGAAGGTTATGGCATGAAGGGCTTTACCGCCAAGACACCGGAGGAGTTCGTCGAGGCTGTCCGCGCGGCTAAAACGGAAAGCGGCTGCTGTATCATCGACGCGAAGGTTCTGCCGAAGACAATGGCGGAGGGATATGAGAGCTGGTGGCACATCGGTGTCGCGAGCACGTCTAAATCCGAAGCGGTCCGGGAAGCCCGTAAGAGAATTGACGATCACCTCGCCGAAGCGAGAATCTACTAAACGAGTATCCAATGAAACAAGTTTTACGGAACATGAAATCAGCACAACAAGGAGGATATCATGAAATACACGAATAAAGCGCCTTTTGATCCCGGTTATAACGCGATGATCACCAAAGAGGACAACCCCGAGATGATGGGGATGGAATTCGGTGTCGTGAAAATGGCGGCCGGAGACATCACGCGTTTTAACTATGATCAGGAAGTCGTATACGATCTTTTAAGTGGAAACATCACATTCAACTGGGACGGCAAATCCGAGTCCGTCGTCAGAAAAGATTGCTTTCATGAGGGCGCTTCACTGCTCCACGCGCCGGAGAACACGGCGGTAACGATCAGCTGCGAGGCCGACGCGGAGATCGCCATCTCCAGAACCAGAAACAGCCGTCATTTTGAGGCGAAGCTTTTCCGTCCGGAGGACTGCCTCTGCCCGAACGAAAACCGCGGCGCCGGCCAGATGAACGACTGCTCCACCAGAATCGTGCGCACGTTTTTTGACCGCTCAAACTGCCCGGAGACGAACTTTTTCATCGGAGAAGTCGTCCACAATCCCGGCAAATGGTCTTCTTTCCCGCCTCATCAGCATATTGAGCCTGAGATGTACTACTATAAATTCTATCCTGAGAACGGATACGGTCTGGCGGAATACGGCGATGACGCTTATAAAGTAAAAAATAACGACCTGCTGGGCATGCCTGAGAATGTCACGCATTCCCAGGCGGCGGCGCCGGGTTACGCGGAATATTATCTCTGGTGCATCCGCCTGCGGGATGACGAACAGATCAACACAATCGTCGTGCCGGAGTACGACTGGGTACAAAAAGACGGCGCTAAGTATTTTCCGGAAATTTAATCTTATTCGTTCAACATATGGGGCGGCATAGGCCGCCCCCCTTCCAAAAAAGGAGATGGATAGCATGAAACCGTTCCAAATCGCTCCCGCTATCGCTGAATACGCCGACTTCGGGCAGTTCGCCGAAGCCGAGGGCCTTAACGAGAAAGACCTGATTCTGACCAACGAGTACATCTACAAGCCCTCGATCGCGCCCTATAATGTATCCTGTATACCGCTATTCCAGGAAAAATACGGCGCCGGCGAGCCCAGTGATGTCATGATCGATGAGATTATTGCCTCTTTAAAAGAAAAAGAGTATAATCGAATTGTCGCTGTGGGCGGCGGAACGATCATCGATATCGCCAAGATTCTCGCGGTCGCTTCCGAAGGGGATGACACAGACTCGCTTTTCGATAAGAAAGACAGTCTGACCAAAATTCACCCGCTTTTCATTGTTCCCACTACATGCGGTACCGGCTCGGAGGTCACGAACCTCTCGATCATCAACCGGACAAGACGCGGCACGAAGATGGGCCTTGGCTCGCCCGCTATGTACGCGGATCAGGCTGTCCTGATTTCCGGTATGCTGACAAGCCTCCCGTATTCCGTCTTCGCGACGAGCTCCACGGACGCGATGATTCACGCGGTCGAGTCTTTCTTAAGCCCAAACGCCTGCGCCATGTCCGAGCTTTTTTCCAAAGAAGCGCTCATACTGATTCTGGGCGGCTGGCAGTACGCGGCCTCGAACGGCCCGGACTCCTGGAAAGACAAAGCGGCTGATTTCCTGCGCGCTTCCGATTACGCGGGGATCGCTTTCGGGAACGCGGGCTGCGCGGCGGTTCACGCCCTGAGCTATCCGCTCGGCGCTTCCCATCACATTCCGCACGGACAGTCCAACCAACTGATGTTCGCGGATGTTATGCGTAAGTACCAGGAGAAGAAGCCGGTCGGCAAGCTGAATCNGCTTGAAGATATTCTCGCGGATATTTTCGGAACAGAATCTGCCTCCGCTTTAAGCGCGCTCTATACGCTCATGGAGAAAATTTTGCCGAAATCCCCGCTTCNGGAACATGGCGTCACGGAGGACGAGCTTCCTGAGTTCACGAGAAAAGTACTGGACACGCAGCAGCGACTCCTCAATAACAATTATGTCGAGCTTTCTTATGACGATATCCTGAGTATCTATAAGCAAAGCTTCTGATTCGAGCAAGAGGGTATCATGGCTGACTTATTTCCGGAATATCATTATCGACAAAAGCGAAGGGCAGCCTGAGAAAACTGCCATTTTCACGCGCCTGAACGCGAGACAAAAAATTTAAGTGTATTTATTCAACATAGGGGACGGTATTTTACACGAAGAAATCTAGATGAACACAAAGATTTTATCGAAGACGATGGTATATGGATATGAGAATTTGCTGGGAATGTGTTGCTTTCTTGAAAAGTTTTATATATGATAAACTAAATAGTTGAGCGGCGGGGGAAGACATTATGTACAGTGTTTTAATATCGGATGATGAAATGAAAATATGCAGGCTTCTTCAGAATCTGATTGACTGGGAGTCCTTGAACACGAGGATTTCGGGTATTGTGAATGATGGCCTTGAGGCGCTTGATTTCATTAAAGCGAATAAACCGGATATTGTAATAACTGACATACGTATGCCGGGATATGACGGGATTGAGCTGATTCACCGCGCGAGAGAAGAGCAAATCGATAGTACATTTATTATTATCAGTGGGTACAGACAGTTTGACTACGCGCAGAACGCGATTAAGTATGGGGTGGAGGATTATCTCCTTAAACCGATTAATGAGAAGGAATTGGTGGACACCATACAAAAGATCACGCGGAGAAAGGACGCGGAACACTATAAAACGATGGAGCGCAAGGATATGGAAGAGCGCTTGAAACAGAGCTCTTCCATTGCGCGAAAGGATTTTTTGAATCGTATTCTGGCGGACAATAACTCAATTTTTTCGAATCAGACTCAGACGGATCTGCCGCCGGTGGGTATGGATGAGGGGCGGGTTCAGGCTGTTCTTTTTAAACCTGATCAGCGTTCTGATGTCGGGAGTGATGAGACATATCAGGCTATGTTACGCAAGACAGATGAAATCATTACAAGGTTATTTGAGAAAAGCAGGCATTCATTTATCAGCGCGGTCAAGGATGAAGGTGTGTTTCTTATCGTTAACAGATTTGAGGAGGATGACAAGGAATTTTTGAGTCTCCTGAAAAGTATTGAGAAAGAAATACTACGTCAGCGTTCTCTTTTTCCAAGTATACAGCTGACGATAGGAGAAGGATCCACACAGGATAATATTTCTGAGATTCGTGTTTCTATCAATCAGGCGAGAAACGCTGCTTTGAACCGTTTGATTTTGGGGTGTGGCGGTGTGATTCAATGGAATGATCTGGAGAGTGAGAAGGAAGAAACAGAGAAGCTTTTCGATAACCAGACACGAGGTAAATTATTAGAGAGGATTGAAGTATTTGACGAGGAAGAGATTAACACATTGCTTGACAGCATAGGCAGAAGACTTGAAAGAAATGAAAACATTGATGGAATATATATTAAAAAATTAAGCGAGAACATTATTTCCACATATGCTTTCGGAAGAAGAAATCTTGATATTGAGACAAACGCTGATGAGATTCAGTCTCGGTTTTCCGCCATTTTTTGCAGATGTGACTCAATAGGGGCAGTTATTAAAAATTTATCCGCTTTTATCAAAGAGGATCTGGAAGCGTTAAAGAAGACGAAGACACAGACTCGCTCCAAACCGATTCGAGAGGTAAAGCAGTATCTGCGTAAGCATTATAACGAGGCGATTCGTCAGGAAGATATGAGCGCCATGGTCGGATTCAATACGACATATTTTTCTTCACTGTTTAAAAAAGAGACTGGTGAGACTTTTTCTGATTATTTGATTCGTTTAAGGGTAAGCAGGGCGAAGGAGTTTCTAACGGCGTCGGAATATCCCATCGCGGACATAGCGGAAGAAGTAGGGTATCAGGATTTGAAATACTTTTCGCGAATTTTTAAAAGAGAAACAGGATTGAACCCTTCAGATTACAGAAAACTCTATCGTAAAATCGATTAAGGCGGTACACGATGTCACAAAACAGCGTTTTAATAATGATTTTAGTGTGCGTTAATATTCTTTTACTGGTAATTTGTATAAGGATGTATCGACAGAAGGCGCGCCCATACAATCAAGTATCGAAGTTACTGAAGAAGTTCAACGAAACACGTGATATACAGGAACTCCAGAAAGAGGATTTGAGTGCCTGGCCTGAATTTCTCAATACAGCGAATTATATTGTTGAAGAGGAAAAATTCGGTACGCTGACAGAACTCCGTAAGAAACACGCTGAATATCTGGCACTCCAGAATCAGATCAATCCACATTTCCTTTTTAATACTTTGGAAGCGATACGAGGCGACGCGCTTGGCGCGGGAATGGTGAATCTGGCAGCGACGACCAACGCGCTTGCCACCTATTTCCGTTATACGATTACGGAAGTCGGGAATATAGTTCGTCTTGAAGACGAACTGGAAAATATCGAAAACTATTACACAATTCAAAAATATCGTTTTGAGGACCGGATTTCCATGGAAATTGATTATCCTGACGAGCATCTTGGTTATCTTAGTGTGAGGCTGCCGAAACTGACACTCCAGCCAATCGTGGAGAACACAATATCACACGGTTTGGAGGGAAAGGTCGGGAAGGGGCTGATTCGTATAGAAATTGAATCCACAAAGGAAAATTTGTTTATCCATGTTAAAGATAATGGAATAGGCATGGATGAGCAGACAGTAAAAGAATTGAACAGTGGATTTCAGGGAATGAGTCGGAAACTGATCAATGAGACAGACGAGGTCGGAGAACCTCAGATGAACGCGTATAAACCGCATACGGGAATCGCGTTAAGTAATATCGATAATCGTATTAAGTTGCTATTTGGGGAGGAATATGGACTACATGTATACAGTATCGTGGGTGTTGGCACTGATGTACAGGTAATTCTGCCTTTAATCTATGATGATATAAGAGAAAAGAAGCGGAGTGAACCGAATTCATGAAAGAAGAAGTACTTAGATTTAGAAGTTTGATGAAGGCGGCGAATGAGGGAAAACTTTTTTCGGATATTGAAATGCAAGTCTGCAAAGGGGAAATTATCGGACTGCGATCTGATAATAACGGAATCGCCCAAGCGCTTCTTAGAATTATCGCGGGTACAGATAGACCGAATAGCGGCTCTGTCTATATTGACGGCGCGCGGTACGCTTTTGATGACGCGGCAACATTGCTGAGGAATGTGGTGTATACGTTTGATCATGTGGAAGAATTTTCACCTGAGTTAAGTGTGCTTGATGTTTTTACGGTAGCGGGAGGCGCGATTGACAAAGATTTTCATGATATGAGAAAACGTGAAGCGCTGTTTGAGAAAACCCTTGAGAAGTATCATTATCCGAACTATCCCGCGGATCGTAAGGTTAGTACCTTGAATATCCTAGATAAGTGTATGCTTTCACTTCTTCGGGCTTGTCTGCGTGGATGTCAGCTGATTATTCTGAATGATGTGTCAGGATTTTTAAATGAAATTGACCGTCAGAACGTTATGAATGTGATTGAGAAATTTCAGCAGAATGGTATGTCCTTTATTATGCTAGATCATGAGCAGAATATGCTAAAAGCGTATGTGAATCGTTTGTATTATCTGAAAGGCGGTATTACCGCGTATGTTTTAGATGATCTTTCTGAGGTTGAGAACTTTGTGAGGATTGCCGAGGCGTCCGAGAAAGAGAGTAAAAACGAAACCGGGCGAAAGGAATGTAAGTCTACGTATACAAAAGGAACGGCGCTTTCAATATTGAACCTCAATGCTCGAAATCTTGATAATTTTAGCTTACGGGTCGATAGGGGAGAGATTGTTGGTATCATGGATCTGACATCATACGCGGGGCAGGAGATTGTTGATGTGCTTAGCGGACAGTTGGTGCCCAGAAGTGGACAAATTTATCTGAATTCTGTTTTATACAAGCCATCTGGATATCATAAAAGCATCAAAAGAGGTCTGTGTTTTATCTCGGAGAACCCAATTCAGAATAATGGAATGCTGTTTCATAATATGACAGTAATGGATAATATAATGCTTACTCTCAGCGAGAAGGATTCGATGATTTTCAATTCTAAGTTCCGAAAAAGTGTTCAGGCGCGCTGTGAGGAGTTGTTCCACAAGGATATTGCCGACTGTTTGGTAAGCAGGCTGGATGAGATTGATCAATTGAAGTTGGTGTATTATAAAATGTTACTGTATTATCCGGGGGTTATTGTTTGTGTTCATCCTTTTTCAGGAGCAAATGTTTCTATGCAGGATACTACAGAGTGGCTGATTCGCGAATGCGCGAACCAAGGAATTGCCGTTCTGATTCTTTCGAATGGTGTCCGAGAGGCGTATAATATCAGTGATCGGATCGTTTCATTGAGTTGATAATAGTATTTATTCCTTAATAATCAGATTCGATTCAATTGGTTTCGTGATGTAAGAGTTATATTGGACTTAATTGGTTTTACGCTTTTCATTAGCAGTGTTTATTGTCAAGTAAATGATTGGTACAGAGTCCGCGTCCTTTCTGATAAGGATGCGGATGTTTTTCATTTTAGCGAGCATGATCGGATGCGTCCGTAATTGGTTTAACTTATATATTTCCAATTGATCAGGCGGACCCTTAAAGAATGTGGTATTGAAGCGACGATAAGGAACGGAACTTTACTTAAGGCGAATACAATGCTGTAGATTGGGGCTATGGCTAAAATGTGATATTATTCGTTGCGGAAAAACAGAATAGGTATGACTAAAAATATATGAGGGAAGTCACAGAAAATTGTGACTGCTTCGCGTACTTTTCGCGTACCCCAGAATTGCCGAAAATCCTCCTTTTTCCTATGGCTGAGCGATTGTCGGAGCGTTCGAATCCCACCCTCTCCGCTTAAAGCTCTGACATTGCCTGAAACACGGCGATTCAGGGCTTTTTTATTTCCCTGCTGATACTGTTTTGATATCAAATTATTGATGACCGGATGTATATGACATATGCTTGCTATACGGTCCGAAAAACAATGGAAATCCAAAATATTTCGGAATAACAGTTGATGCAATTGGATCTTTGATATATAATAATACGAAAAGAATTGGAAACCCAAAATTATCCGTAACAAGGAGAAATATAATGAATGAAATCCTACGCCCTATGTATCTGCAAAAACTAATCATGCGCAGGAATAATAGTATGATAAAAGTGATTACAGGCATTCGCAGATGCGGCAAGTCCTACCTGCTGTTTGAACTGTTTTATAAATATCTAATTGCAGAAGGCGTGAATCAGGCCGAAATAATAAGAATTCCTCTTGATGATGAAAAATTCGATGATCTTCTGGACAGAAAAGCATTACGCCAGTATATAGATGAAAGAACAGCAGAGGATAGACAGTACTACATTTTTCTTGATGAAATCCAGCTTGTTAAAGATTTTGAAAAGCTGCTGAATGGTTTGAACAGACGCCAGAATATAGATGTTTATGTGACCGGGAGCAATTCAAAATTCTTGTCGACGGATGTGCTGACAGAATTTCGTGGACGAGGCGATGAGGTACGTGTCTATCCGCTTAGCTTTTCTGAATTTATTACAGGATATAGCGGCGAAGAAGCGGAAGCGTGGGCGGACTATTATACATTTGGCGGATTACCAGTCATCCTGTCGTTAAAGAGTGACGAACAAAAGATAGAATATCTCAAAAACTTGTTCCATAATGTTTATCAAAAAGATATTGTTGAACGATATCATCTGGCGGATACAGAAAAACTGGAACGTACGGCTATGGTAGTTGCTTCTTCGACAGGCTCTCTTACAAATCCGCTGAAAATTTCGAGGACTTTTTTAAGCAGCGGTTATAGCGGTGTAACAGATAAAACGGTCAGCATGTATTTAAAGTATTTACAGGAAGCATTTCTGATTGAAAAATCAGAACGATATAATATAAAAGGACGAAAATATATTTCAACACCATCGAAATATTATTTTACAGATGTGGGTTTACGAAATGCCTATTTGAATTTTCGCCAGCAGGAAGAAAATCACATCATGGAAAATATAATTTATAATGAGCTGCGGATACGCGGTTATCATGTTGATGTCGGTGTTGTTGAGCATGAAAGCAGGGATGAGGCAGGCAAACGTACTTTAAACCATCTTGAAGTGGATTTTGTCTGCAATAAGGGGAGTAAACGGTATTACCTGCAGTCTGCTTTTTCAATACCTGATGAAAAGAAAAGAATACAGGAAAAGAATTCTTTAATCCATGTAAAGGATATGTTTAAGAAAATTATTGTAGTCAGAGATAATATCAAGTTATGGCGTGATGAGGATGGAATTGTAACAATGGGGATAATGGAATTTCTCTTAAATTCGGAAAGCCTGGATTTGTAAGGAAGAGAAACGCTTCGACATTATGTAATGTGGAATCAGGAATGCAAGAATAACTGATAGCCGTCGAATATACTTCCAGCAGGAGAAAAAAGGCCATTGCGGAGCCATTACCTGAAACAAGCGCGTTTAGCTGTAAAATTTGAATACCGATTAAAGATATCCGGACCCAAATTTAGTAATAGTCATAAGTGAATATATATAAGCAATGAAAGAACGCTATAAGATATGGCCAGTACGACGTAAGAGAAAGCAATATCTATGGACATTCCAGATATGCAAAAAAAGGCAATGCACATAATAATTTCAGCCCGGAAGAAAGCAATCTAATGCTTCGTATGAATGTATTGCGCGATATTTATCCCGGAGTCCTTATTACATATGAAGGATTCGACAATGAATGCAGGAAACCTGACAATCTTGATTTTGGAGCAGAGTGTATCATAGTCTTTATAGTCTGTTTGACTAAGGAGCAATGGAATATTGAAATCGCTAGGTTGTTTTTCTGAAACGCGTGTGTATAGTGATACAGGAAGTATCGAAAAATGCATTGTCAGTCATGTTGATTATGACAAAGAAAAAGTAATTGAATATTTAATGTCAGGCAAAAGGATAGCCGGATGCCCTAAAAATGCGATGGATTGTGTGACCGGCGAGAGAATATCAGACAGTTTTTCGGTTTATAGTGATGGGGAATATGACTGGTGTGATTTCTTGATTTATCATATTCGGAAATACAATATTGTACTACCGATGGACTTTATTAATAAAATTGGCGCGTAGGAAGGTTTGGCGTATCATATACAGTGAATGGTAGAGTTGAATAATTAATAGCGATGCCAATTCTTGAAAAACCTTGAAGGGGGGGGATTGTTGCGGGATTAAAATGTGGAATAGGATGGATTCCCTAGAACTTAAAAGATTGCGGATAATTATTATGTATAAAAATCAAATCTAATTGTCAGGGTACTATGTATATGCCGCAATACAAAAACATGCTATTAGTCTGGTATAAGAAAGGGTGTATGAGATGAAATGTTTATCTGTAAAGTCTGAATATACTTCAATGATAGCAGGCGGTGAAAAAGCAGAAGAATATCGAAGCTGGAAAACCAATTATAGGGGACCGATATTGATTGCTGTTACGATAGCAAAAAGGCGTTTACGTATGGAAACTGGATAATAATGAGCTGATCTATCCACTTCCGGTAAAGGGCCAGCAAAGGCTTTATAATGTTGCTTACGAAGAAAAAGATCTGGTGCCAGTGTCAGATGAAGATGCTGAAGCAGTATATGCTGAGGCAGGCAGAAAATGGATACGTAGAAATAGATAAGGGATAATCTTGAAAATATACCGCGACATCAAGAAAAGCATTCAGATCGAATAAGAAAGACTTGGCGATATTGTTCTATTGCGCGGATAAAGACTTTTTGAATGACTGTTTCGCGTACTTTTCGCGTACCCCAGAATTGCCGAAAATCCTCCTTTTTCCTATGGCTGAGCGATTGTCGGAGTGTTCGAATCCCACCCTCTCCGCTGCTAAAGCCCGGCGCTTGCCTGTAATATGGCGGCGCGGGGCTTTTTTGACGCCCGCGAATCCGAGCGCGTCTCCAGAAACTCTTCATCTAAGCCATTCCCTGGAGATTCCGAGCCGGGAAATACGCGTCTCCAGTCGGTAATCTCCAGCGGGAAGACCGAAGAAGCTTTTCCTGGATACGAATTGCCGATTCCCGCGGCAAGGGAAGGTGATAGGGGCAATTTAATTATTAGTGACCCTTGGGAGGGCTTGACTTTCATTTCGCGGGCAGACGTGGAATGGAGTTTGTTATGGCTCGCGCTTTTCACAGGCAATGTAGCCCGATTACTTCTTTCTGGTTGGAATATCCTTTGAAATAGTTGATCAGGGCGCTTTGAGGATGGGAAGGAAGAATATCGAGCGCTTTGTGATTTTTAGGGCTTGTCAGGATTGCCTGAAACTTCTGTTCGCCGATATTTCCTCGGAATTCGTCAATGGAAAGAGCTTTCGGAAGTAAACGCGGAGGCGGAAACACTTTGTCGATGAGCGAGAAGATCAACAGCATAAAAAACAGTTCGGGCCGTAATACGGCAGTATTTGGCAAAAAGCGGAAAAGATTCATAGAAATGTCTGTCGCGTGGGGTGGTGATAACGCCGTTTCCTTTTTATCCAAGAAGGGGCACTAATGCTGGAAACTGGAAAACAGAGCAGAGAATTGGTAAAGCAATTGTATTGCCGGAATTGCTTTTTTCGATTCCAGGTATGCCGGGTTTTCAAAGCGCCTTGAAGCGACTGACCGGAGTCTTTACAGGGCAAAGATTGAAAAACGGTATCCGCGCTGTGAAGGTGAGCGTGTAATAAAGCTGTCTGACTGATATCTTCTAGTATTATTGCCGGCTGTTGAGTTCTTTTATAAGGTTCAGGTAGAAGCAAAAAGCATCCTGAATCTTTTCTATTTGACAGTTCTCGTCGGTTTTGTGGCACATCATGGGATTGCCCGGACCGAAGCCAATGGTAGGAATGCCAAGGCCTACGGTTGCTACGGCGTTTGTGCTGAAATTCCAGAAACGGAAGGAATTCGGCTTTTTTCCAAATGTCTTTTCGTATGAGCCCGCGCAGGTACGCGCTAAAGGATGTTCTTCTGATATACTCCATGGTTCATGCATAGGCATGTAGTGAATCTCTCTGCCGCGCCAACTTTTACGTATTAGTGGATTGATTTGCCAGGACGCGCTAGTTTCCGATACAATCCGGTCCATTTCCTGCGTTAGTGTTTCTTTCGATTCGGCCAATGATAATCGGCGGTCAATACAGATGCCGCAGAATTGCGGAACGGCGTTAATGGATACACTGTCACTGTGAATGTTGGTTACGGCGATCGTTCCGGAAATATTACTGATTTCTTCGATCCGGCTAAGTACTTTATTCATTTCATAGACTGCGTTTCTGCCGCTTCGCGGTTCAGAACCGTGTGAAGAAATTCCTTTCGTTGTAATGGATACTAAAGCTTTTCCATTATGCCCGATCGCGATATCGTTATCGGATGGTTCGCATATTACCGCGTAATCCGGTGTGATACCGGCTTCTGAAAGCATCATTTTTAAACTTTCGCCATCACTAAATTCTTCATCGACAGTACCGGAAACGTAAATGGTCAATCCATCTGTTAAATGAAGCTCTTTTGCGGCAGCCGCGGCATAAACCGAGGCGGCAAGGCTGCTTTTCATGTCAACGCTTCCGCGACCCCAGATTCGTCCATCCGCGACCGCGGCTGAAAAGGGCGGGTATTGCCATTCTGATTCATATAAGACATCAACGGTATCCATATGCGAATCGAACAGAACCTTTACAGGTCCGGAACCGATACAACCCAGCACATTGCCTGTGGAATCGATAACGACAGAATCGTACCGCAGTGTTTTCATAGTGTCATACAGCAGATGTGCCATCTGCTCCTCCTGATTTGACAAGCTTTTGGTCTGGATCGCTGAAATAAGAAAACGCAGCATGTTGTCAGTAAATTTTGACTGATCTTTTCTTGAAATGCTATTTTTCATTTTGGGAACCTCCGTGTATCATCGTGGATGAGAATTTTTTTCGGTATTCCAGGGGTTTGCAGTTCATCAATGCTTTGAAGCGTTGCGTGTAGTAACTGCTGTTTCCGAAACCGGTCATCTGGGCAATATCTGTGATGCTGCGATCCGATGTGGTCAGCAGTGTCGTACTTTTCGCGATTCGGAAATTCGTGAGGTAGATGATTGGAGACATACCTGTCATCCGCTTAAAAAACCTACAGCATTCGCCTTTGCTGATACAGCCTCTTCTGGCAATATCCTCCAGCATAATTTTTTCTGTGTAGTTATCTTGAATGTAATTCAGCATTTTTTCCAGTCTTTGTTGATCGGGAATGGTGGAAAGCATGGTCGCGTTTATCCGTTCATGGTTGTTCTTCAGAAGAATCAGCCATATTTTACTGAAAATCGACTGAATTTCCAATTCATAGGCGTATTCTTTCTTCTCATAAAGAGCAACGATTTTTTCCAGCAGAGCTACTATTTCCTGATGCCATTTATGTGTACCGTCAAAAACAAGATAAGAAAGATCGGAGGCAGACAGCAGCGGCTGCACGTAATACTGGCAGATCCGGCTGGTACTGTAGCCACCGATCATTCTTGGATTTACATCTATACAGATATATTCTGTGTCTCTTGAATCGATAGCCCGCGCTGTGTGGAGGCATTTGCTATTGATGAACAGCGCGTCATTTTTCTTAAGAATGACTTCTGAATTATTGATTTTGTAAAGAATATTTCCACGCTGAGGAAGGACAAATTGCAGCTCTTCATGCCAGTGAAGCTCGACAAAGCCTTCTTTGTTTTTGCTGACATCCTGAAGATAAATAGCAAGCGGAAAATCCTCACTGCCATGATTCGTCGTTTCGCGAAGATTCTCGTCAACATCAAAATATATAAATTCCATATCATATCTCCTTGCTCAATATAATGATAAAAAAGTGTCTGACAGATCAATATATTTATATTTTGTAAATCCAACGTTATCATGTAACCGCATAATACTACGAATTAATCATTTTTGCAATGAAAAGAAGCAATATTTAAATATTAATTTTATTGTTTTTTGGTATGATAGTATCGTAAGCAAAAGTGAAATGGCCATTGATCAAAATATTTACATTTTCAATCATTATTACGACATATCGGAAAGGAGGCAATTATCTCTTGCTATGCAGAATAAGATGGATACGGAAGAATTTGTTAAAACAATTAAGGCAAAAATGATACGCTTCGCGCAGAAGCTAGTACAGATTAAAAGTATCACATGTGATGAAAGCGATGTTATTGCTGAAGTAAATAAGAAGATGTGGGAGCTTGGCTATGATAAGATCCGGACAGATGAGTTCGGCAATGTGTATGGCTTTATCGGGTCAGGACCGCTGGAATATTTATTTGATTCACATATGGATACGGTGGATGCCGCTGATCAGGAGGACTGGTTCTTCGATCCGTACGGTGGAATAGTGGAAGACGGAAAGCTGTATGGGAGAGGCAGTGTTGACATGAAAGGGCCGTTTACATCAGCTCTTTACGCGGGGTATCTTGCAAAAAAGCTGGGATATCTTGACAATAAAAGCATATGCGTGTCGGCTTCTGTTATGGAAGAAGACTTTGAAGGAGAAGCAGTTTCGTTTCTTCTGGACAGTCTGGATTCCCTGCCGAAATATGCTGTTATCTGCGAAGCCACTGATTTAAATGTCGGCCGTGGTCATAAGGGTCGCGCGCTCATAAACATTACGGTGCGTGGAAAGCCGGCGCATGCGAGTCATCCCGAACTCGGCGTTAATCCGGCATACGCGGCGCGGCATTTGATAGGAAGAATTGAACAGCTGTCAGCGGATTTAAAGAAGGATCCGATGTCCGGGTCTGTCGCTCTTACTAAAATTTCGTGTATCACAGCATCCTGTAATTCAATTCCGCAGTCGGTCAGTGTCATCCTTGACAGGCGTTTAAGCATCAGGGAGGATGAAGCCTATATAAAAAAAGAAATGAATCAGCTGACGGAGGGTTTTGACGCGGAGTGGGAAATCTGCGATATCCATGGACTCAGCTGGAAAAAGAAAGAAGTGACGCTTCATTCTTTTCTGCCGGCATGGGAAATACCGGAGTCCTCGGAACTGGTTCAGGCAGCCATGCGGTCATGTCAGAAGGTACTTGGGCATTCTGTAAAGAGTGAAGTATATGATTTTTCTACAAATGCTGTCGCGACAGCTGGGAAATATCATATTCCGACGATTGTTCTCGGCGCGGGAAGCATGCTTAACGCGCATATGAAAGACGAGTTCTGCCAGATATCAGATATTGAAAACGCGTGTAAAGTGTATCTTTCTTTACTATCCAGGTTATAATATGAAAGAATCGATTTTTGATTCCAAGGAGGGAGTTTATATGTCAAAACCCAAAGCCGGTACGGCAGGGACAAAGAAATTAGGGTATTCATCACAGCTGGCATTTGTTATTTCGCTGATCGCGGGGTCGGTCGGAACAGGAAATATCTGGAGATTTCCACGTGTTGCCGCAAAAAACGGCGGCGCTTTTATGCTTTGCTATATTCTGATCGTTTTCGCGGTTATTATACCGATTATGTTCGCTGAACATGTAATGGGACGCGCTACCCGTCATGGAGCACCCGGCGCGTACCGCGATTTTATTGGTAGAAAGTATACATGGATGGGCACGGTCGTTTCGATGATCATGGTTATGTGTACAGCGTATTATTCGGTTGTTCTTGCATGGGTCGTCCATTATATCGGTCTGGCTGCTACGAAGGGATACTATAATACGGATAAAGAGGCGCTTTTTACATCGGTTTCTAATGGCAATGGAATTACGATGCTGCTTTTTGTGGGAATTGTACTGATATCCGCGTATGTAGCGTACAAAGGAGTTTCCGGAATTGAAAAAGCCAATAAGATCTTTATTCCGACATTGTTTATCTGTCTGGTTATTACGGCTATTCGTTCTTTGACGCTGCCTGGCGCGGCAGTTGGATTGAACTATCTGTTTTCTTTTAAAGCAACGGATCTGCTTAATGGAAAGATCTGGTTGGAAGCACTGACACAGGCGATCTGGTCAGCAGGTCCCGGCTGGGGCCTTGTCATTACACTTGCTGTATTTTCAAATCCTCGTTCAGATGTGGCGCTTACCTCAACGGTTAACGCAATGGGTGATACATTCGCGGCTGTTCTGGCGGGTCTGGCTGTTATACCGGCGCTGTTCGCATTATCTCCAAGTCCGCAGGCGGCACTTGATATTTGCTCACAAGGCAACAACGGCTTGACATTTCTGTCCATGACCAGTTTGTTTGAAAATATGCCCGGAGGATATCTGATCGGGATACTGTTCTTTGTCAGTCTTCTGATGGCAGGACTTTCATCCAATATTGCTCAGTTTGTTATTTTCTGTCTGCCGTTCGGCGATGCCGGAAAGAATAAAAAGAAAGTTATTATTTGCATGACACTGCTAATGCTTGTTTGGGGCGCGCCGTCCGCGTGGAGCGCGACATTCCTTTCCAATCAGGACTGGGTTGTCGGTCAGATGATGGTTATCGGGTCGATGTTCTCCTGCTTCGCGGCGATTAAATTCGGAACGAAGAAGATCAGGGAGGTTTATTTAAACAACAAATATACATGCATGAAGGTCGGAAAGTGGTGGGAGATCTGCATTAAGTTCATAGCGCCGGCCATCACAACGATCATGCTTGTCTGGTGGTGCGTTCAGTCACTCGGCTGGGACTCCAACTGGTGGAATCCTCTTGGAATTTCGAACCTTGGAACTTTTATTTTCCAAGGCGGACTTATGGCTCTTATCTGCTTCCTGTTCAACAACAAGGTTGCTGATTCCGTCAAAGATAAATATTTTAAAGATGATGGTGAATTCCCTGAAATCCCGAATAATGGATATAGTGCCTGATCATTATATCCGCGCGCAGGAAAGGAGAAAATATGAATACAATGGCTATAATCATGATGGTTATTGTTCTTACTATCGTTATCGGCGGATTTTTTGCCTCGATAGCGCGTCTGATCATCATGTCAAAAAAACAGCAGAAAGAACAGGATGAGGAGGAAGCCAGATGAACATTGTAAAATTTACAGAAGAAGAATTCGCGGGCAGACTCTCACAATGTCAGAAATTGCTGGATAACGCGGGCTTTTCCGGAATGCTGGTTTCAGCGGAAGCGAATATCAACTATTATTCCGGATACCGGACACATGCGCCATGGACAACGTTTACAAGGCCGATGTTTCTGTTTATTCCTTTGACAGGGAAACCGCTCCTTTATACGCAGACGTTTGTCACTCCGGAAGCGCGGCTTCGTTCCTACGGCTGTAACCACAAGAATTTCGACAGTCTGCTCGGACCGACAGCGGAAGAACTGGCCGGCATCATGGAAGATCTGTGCATGAATAAAGGCAGGATTGGGATTGAGTCGGGCTTTGAGCAAAGAGTCAATTATCAGCTCAATACGTTCTTAAAGCTGCGGTCAATTCTGTCAGATGTTGAATTCGTGGACGCGTCTGACATCATCTGGGGACAACGCGTTATTAAATCTCCTGCTGAGATTGAATGTCACAGACGGGCCTGCCAGGCGACCGGCTATGCGCACGACAAGATATTCGATAATATCGAAGCAGGTATGAGTGAACGCGAAATTTCCATGCTTGCCCAGAAATATATGCTGGACGGCGGAGCGGAATATCCGGGCTTTGTCATTATTACGTCCGGCGAGGGAAATTATGAGCGGATCAGCGCGATCAGCAGTGACAGGAAGCTGGAAAAGGGAGATTTATTATGGCTTGATCTGGGCGCGGTTTATAACGGTTACTGGTCAGACTTCTGCCGGGCCGGTATTGTAGGGCCGATCAGTGATGAGAGAAACCGCATGCAGGATGATATATACGATGTTACATCAGAAGCCGCGGAAAGTCTTGCGCCGGGTGTCCCTGTTTCCGATGTCGCAAGAGCGTGCGGCGAGGCGCTTGAACGACGAGGATATGAGGCGACGTATGACTGCGGACGCATGGGGCACGGAATGGGTCTTATGAGTACGGAACCACCTTCTATCACGATACATGACACGTGTGTATTACGAGAGGGCATGATTGTCAATCTGGAACCAGGTATTCTGGTCGACAGCGGTGTGTATTGTATTGAAGAAAACTATGTTATTACAGCGGATGGTTATGAACGTCTCTCAACCGGTGACAGGCATCTGCGTCAGATAAAAGCATAGGCATTGCATTGGAGAAGAGTTCATATATCAAAAAGTGGAGCCGCGGAAACGGCTCCACTTTTATTATGGCTCTTTGTCAAGGGTTGGGGTAAAGATTTGTTGAGAGAAAAAAACTGGGCGTGTCGGTTTTACGTAACTCTCGGCTCGCGAATGTGTTTTATCGTCTCAAAAGACCATGCGAAAAAACACTATCATTCGTAAAGAGCTTCAAGACGATCTATGCGTATCGCGATCAACGGCTATCCTGTTATGGAAAGAACTCAGGGTGGGATAATGAATCCATGCCGTTCCGTAATATCAAATTCTTTCTTTTATCGATTTTGAGTTGATGAAATCAATTCATGGTAATATAATTGGAATTAGATGGAGGTGTTTATCTTGGAAAACGATGAAATGATCAAAGAGGGTCTGCGAAAAATCAACCGCGCCGTCGCGGTCTTTAGCAGGAACTTTGATTATCCGGGATATACCTTCAATGAAATGAACATACTCGGTACCATCGCGCGGAATCCCGGGATTATTGCTCGCGATATTTGTGAGTATAATGTCATTGATCGCGGTTATCTCAGCAGAATATTGAAAAAGCTGGAACTAAACGGACTGATCCTGCGAACAGCGGAAAGGCGCCCGCCTTTCGAAAAGATTCTTTCCGTAACGCCCCTTGGCGAGAAGGTATATTCCGAAGTGGAACTGCTGGTTGATCAAACGATCGCGGAACGACTTTCTGTAATGCGTGAATCGGAACGTGAGGCGTTTTATTATTACGCGAACGGGTTATCGCGATATATGAATAAGATAGTACCGGATATCCCCAAAGAATAACGCGGACGACGAAGATCCGCGTAAAGATATACATGCCTTATGCTGCTGTATTCGCGTCATGCGACCATATTCAAGTAAAGAAGCGCTTTCTGAAACCTTAAACGTAACTTTTTATATATTTATCACGTTGATTTCAACGAGTGTGGGAGGCATGGCAATGAAAAAATTCAAGTGTTGGAAGATCATTGTGGCCTGTCTCTGTGTTGCTGCCGGCTGTTACATACTGAACGGCTGTTTGTCATCCAAAACTTCCGCGAAAGAAAATGTAACGATTTATACCAGCATTGAGGATTACAGGATCGAGTACCTGAGCGAACGCATGGAGGAAGAATTTCCAAACTATGATGTGAACATTGTGTTCTACTCAACGGGCGATCATATCGCGAAGCTTTTGGAGGATGGAACCGGCACCGACTGCGATATAACCCACAGCCTAGGATACAGCTATCTTCAGCAATTGGACGCGAAAGGCTATCTTGCCGATCTCTCTTCCTATGACCAGTCCATCTATGATGAAAACCTTATCATCAGCGACGATTTTCTGCCGCAGGAGCGCGGCAGCGGCGCTGTCATCCTGAACACGCGGCTTTTGGAAGAGCTTGGACTCGACGAGCCGGAATCCTATGGGGATCTGCTCAAGCCGGAATATCGGGGCCTGATCTCCATGCCAAATCCAAAAGCTTCCAGCACAGGCTATATGTTTTACAAATCTCTTGTCAATGCGTGGGGCGAAGAAAAGGCGCTGGACTACTTTGATAAGCTCACTGACAATATCCTGCAATACACTGAATCCGGCTCCGGACCGCTAAACACCGTAGCAGAAGGCAAAGCCGCCATCGGTTTGGGGACGACGGCGACTGCCGTCGCCAAAATAAATGAGGGTTCGCCGCTCAAAATCATCTTTTTTGAGGAGGGCGCGCCTTACGCGGTATATGGACAGACCATCATAAAGGGCAAGGAAGACCGCAAGGCCGTGAGGGATGTTTTCGATTTTCTTGTCAACACATTCAATTACGAAAACTGCGAGCGCTACATGCCTGAAACCCTTTATAAGGACAGAACCTTCTCACTGGAGAATTATCCGCGGAATATCAAATACGCGGATATGAGCAATAACACCGTGGAGGAAAAAGAAAGACTTCTGGCTGAATGGAATCACTGAGTTGAGGAAGGCGGCGAGACGTTTGAACGGTATTCAAGGCAGCATAAGGAAAACCGGGGGCGGCGCGATCCGGCGTCTTGTCTCCTGGTTCCTTGCGCTGCTTTTTGCGTTAGTCTGCTTCTGCCCGCCGACGTTCGCGGCAGGGACGTCGTCCGCCGCGGAGCAGCAGGTCGAGCATGTAGGCTTTTTCCGTTTTGAGGGTTATCACGAAATGAATACCGCAGGCGAGAAATCGGGTTACGGCTATGATTTCCTGCAGATGATCGCCGGGTATGCCAACTTCAAGTATATTTATGTCGGCTATCAGAAAACCTGGAACGATATGCTGGATATGCTGGACAGCGGTGAAATCGACATGCTGACCTACGCGGTTAAGACGCCGGAATACGAGGAGCGCTTTGATTTCAGCGAGCACAGCATCGGCACCAGCTTCGCGATTCTGACCACGTCAACTTCAAATACCGCTTTTGCCGCCAATGATTACAGCCCCTTCAATGGTATGAGAGTCGGCTTCATTAGGGGCGCGAACCGCAAAGCCGCGTTTGATGATTACGCGAAAGAAAAGGGCTTTTCCTATACGCCGGTATATTATGAGGATATTGCCGATATGCAGACAGCCCTGGCGGCCGGCGCCGAGATCGACGCCATGGTGTCGGACGAGCTGCGGGTCCTGTCCAATGAAGTCATCCTTGACAAATTCGACCGGCAGGATATCTACGTCATGGTGAAGAAGGGCAACTCGGAGTTGCTGCGCTCCATCGACGAGGCAATCAGAAAGCTGAACATGGCAGATCCGGGTTGGAACGTTGATTTGAAGAAAAAGTACTTTCTTTCCGATTACTCAGCGAGCTTTTCAATAACTCCTACGGAAACAAAATATGTTGAAGGTCTCTCATCATCAGGTACAAAACTAAAAGTATTATTTAATCCCGCGCGTTATCCGTTTTCGTATTATAAAGACGGCGGGGCCGCCGGGGTTCTTGTTGATATATTCAAAAGCATAGCCGCTGAGTACGGGCTGCCGTATGAGTTCGTCAAGACCGATAGCGCGGATGAGTATTATAAGCTGCGGGAGGATGATGAAGCGGATATCGTCCTCGACTTTGAGGAATCCACAGATGAGGCGGAGGTGCTTGGTTACCGTCTGACCTCGTCCTACGCCGTCGCTAACTGCTCGTCCATTACGCCAAGCAGCTTCGCGGGGACTCCGAATACCGCGGCTGTCGTAGAAGGCTCCTCGATTTTCAATGATATCGCGAAAGAAAGCAATCCGCGCGTGAAGATTTCCGATTATGCCACCTTCGAGGATTGTTTGGACGCGGTTAAGTCCGGAGCTGTCGACTGCGCCTATACATACTCCATCACGGCGCAGATATTCGTGATAGAGGATAAGACAAACAGCATAAAGGCTACGCAGCTGAACGCCAGAAGCTTCCAGTTCAGGCTGGCCGTCAATTCTAACGCGGATATGGCGCTGTACGGGTTGCTGAACAAGGCGACGCGCAGCCAGGATTCCGCGGATACAAACGAGCTTTTGAACGCCTATGTGCTTGAAGCGAAACGCGACTATTCCCTGTGGAATTATTTTACAGATCATCCGATCGTTCTGATCGCGTCAATTTCCGCCGTAATGCTCATACTTGTCGGTTTTATCCTGTTCCAGCGAAAAAATTCCAGAAGGCTTAAGGCCGGCAACGACGCGCTGGAGGCCAGCCGCGGCGCGCTTGAAAACGCGCTGGTGGAGGCGAACAACGCCAATGCCGCCAAAACCAGATTCCTTTCCCAGATGAGCCACGATATCCGCACGCCTCTCAATGGGATCATCGGCATGACCAGTATCGCCGCTGATAACGTGGAAGATCCCGGGCGCGTTTCCGACGCGCTGGACAAGATCCGTCACAGCTCGGATCACCTTCTGACGCTTATCAACGATATCCTTGATCTCAACCGCATTGAAAGCGGCAAGATGACAATCGCGCGTGAGCCAACTGATATACGGGCGACGATAGATCAGTGCGCCGAGGTGCTGAAGGGCTCTGCTATTAATCGTGACCTGAAGATAATCACAGACACGGAACGTATAGAATACCCGTTCGTCTTGACGGACGCGCTCCACATCCGCCAGATTCTGATTAATATTATCTCAAACGCTGTTAAATTCACGCCGGACGGCGGAAGCATAACCTTCCGCGCGGATGGCAGGCGGGACGAGTCAGGTGATACGCTGCTCTGTCGCTTTGAGGTCGCGGATACGGGGATCGGCATGGGTGAAGAATTTCAGAAACACATATTTGAGGCGTTTGTTCAGGAGGATACTTATAACGCGAGGACCCAGTTTAAGGGTTCCGGGCTCGGTATGTCGATCGTAAAACAGCTGGTCGATATGCTCGGCGGCAGTGTAAATATTAAAAGTGAGCTTCATGTCGGTACGTCCATCGTCGTGGAGCTGCCGCTTGAGATTAATAAGAATGCCGCGGAAAAGCCGGAGGCGAGCCCCGGAGCGGAACGCGGATACATCTTTAACGGGGTTCATGTCCTGCTCGCGGAGGACAACGAGATCAATATGGAGATCGCCAAAGCCCTGTTGGAGAGCGGTGGAGTCAGGGTCGATACAGCAGATGACGGGCGGAAGGCCGTTGAGGCGTTCACCGCGTCCGCTGTAGGTGAATACCGTTGTATTCTTATGGATATAATGATGCCGAATATGAACGGATATGAGGCAACGAAAGCGATCCGTTCCATGAAGCGTCAGGATGCCGGAACGGTTCCAATCATCGCCATGACGGCGAACGCCTTCGCGGAGGATATTCAGGAGGCGCTGGACAACGGGATGAACGCTCATATCGCGAAGCCAATAAACGCGCGTATTGTTATGGAGACACTGGCGAAATTCATTCATACGGAGTGAAAAATTTATATTTTTGATGTCCGTGAATCTGAGTGAATCTCAAGAAACCCCTTCATCTAAGTCATGCCCTGGATATGAATAGTCGATTTCCGCGGCAATAGAGAGCGACATTTTCCGCGATCCTGTTAATTCCCTTTAATAATCAATCCTCAGTCGGAAACAGCAGCTCAATGATATGAAGCGATTCCTTGCCGCTCAGCTCCAGACCCTTCTGGCAGTAATGGCAATACGTGACTACTTTATCCGTTTCGATTTTTTCGGCGTGTTTTTTCATAAGCTCAACTTGTTCCTCCGCGGTATAGGTGCCGAATTTGCCAACGGTACTTTGAGGTCCATAGTGTTTCGGAGCCATAATGGGATTACGCGGAGGCTGGGGGCGAAATAAAGAAATTCCGCAGAAATCCTCAGGCTCTTTTATTTCCCGGATTTTGATATTCATCTTTTTCATCAGCGCGCGGACCGCTTTCTTTTCCTCAAAATGATCCGACGCTCGCCAGCAGTCCTGAATGGTCATTTCCTCGTTATGATAATCCGGATAGATAAAGTTCTCGTCGTTCAGAATCAGCTCGTATAAAGAAATGATTTTTACGCCTGGAATTGTCTCGGCTATAATATTCGTACAGTTATGACACACCGAAACGATCGTGTCCGTGTTCTCAATCGGAAGATGGTGGGGCAGGGATTTCCATTCATCGCGAATGGAAGGGTCTACCGAATCCTCAAATTCTTTTACCTTATATTTCGCGACGCAGCAGCGCGAAATAGGGATTCCAAGGCTTTTCACATAGGAAATGGCTTTTCTGCTGAGTTCCGGGTAATCTCTTGTCAAAACGCAGCTCGCGATATATTTGTAATTTTCTGTTTTCATAGGCGCTCCTTTCTCCTCTGTATTGATTATAGTTCCATTTTGATATATAATAAAGTCCAATATTTGGATAATTGATATCAATATTTTATATAGCAGGAGGGGCTTCATTATGGATTTACAGTCGATTCAATTCTTTTCCGCGGTAGCGGAGACCGGGAGCTTTTCCGGCGCTGCGCGGAGTCTGCGTTACGCCCAGTCAAACATTTCCACAAAAATTTCCGCGTTGGAGACAGAACTCGGCGCCGCTCTTTTTTACCGCGATAACAGGGGCGTGACCTTGACACCGAAAGGAAAAGAATTTCAGCAGTACAGTCAGAAGATTTTATTTTTAGTTTCGGAAGCCAAGTCTGTCATGGAGGAAGATGAAACAGCGAGAGGGCATTTGCGTATCGGCTCCTTGTCCAGTATCGCGGAAACGCGCCTGCCGCGTCTGCTGACAGCGTTTCATAAAGAAAATCCGGAAGTCGCGCTGTCGGTTACAACCGGGATTACCGATGAACTGCTTGCCGGTGTCCTGGACAGGAAACTGGACGGAGCTTTTATCGCCGGCAGCGCGCGGCATCCCGACTTAGTGTACCGTGATTTTGGCGGTGAAACGCTGCGCCTCGCCGCGGCCGGAAGCAGTCACATTTCCTCATGGCGGGAGGTCAGCGGCAGCACGCTGCTGGTTCTACCGGTCGGCTGCTATTACCGCGCGACGCTGGAGGCTTTTCTGCGAGAGAAACAGCTGCTGCCTCGCGAAACGATCACGTTTACCTCCTTAGGCGCGCTCCTTGCCAATGTCTGCGCGGGTCTGGGCATTTGTCTGTTTCCGGAGACCGTACTTCGGAAATACAATGACAGCCGGTATATTAAGACCTTAGAAATACCGGACAAATACGCGCGCGTGGAAACTTCTTTCATTTATCGGAAGGATCTGTTTCAGAGTAAAGCGATTCTGAATTTTATAGAAAATATATAGCCAGCGGATCACCCTCTCGTTAAGGAGGAACCCGCTGGCTCTTTCATGTGTCAGGACAGCTTGACGCCTTCAAATTTCTTCACGTTTATCAGGAAAAGGAGCATGACGGCAATACTGGTTAGATCAACGGCTAAATCCACATTTTTGATCGTAAGCGTCATCCGGTCGCCGATTATATAAAGCGTCGCGATGATATGAAAAATCAGCAATGTCACGATCAGCTTCCGCTTCAATTTTTTATTGTTGCCGTCCTTCGTCTGATCCAGTATATTCATCCCCGCGATCAGCTTGAGGCAAATAAAAGCGGCGGTTATTCCGACGATTACGGCAATTGCCGCGATCGCGAGTGTGACGTTGCCGTCCGCGGCGGAAGTGATTGACGCGAAATCAAACTGCCCATGCGTGAAATTCACGATCAGTCCGATGACATCGTACAATGCCATAAGAAAAAACAGGAAGCTGAAAATCTTAAGCGTCTTCTTCGTTTTGTCATTCATAATGTTTTCCCTCGTTATTGTGAAAAGCATGTTTACGGTTACTTAATTTGAACATACACGGTATTATACGCTTTGTCAATTTTGACTCCGACTATATACAATCTATTTGACAAAAAAATAAGCGACATGTATTATATTAATAAAAGCAAGTAAATAATTACATGTATACCAGGCAGGACCGGAAATCAAAATTCCCTTACGCCTCATGAGAGAGGGTAAGGGAATCGGGTATTAATTATTATATTAATTATCTCGCGCGGGCGCGGATCAAACGCTTCCCGCGGCTAAAGTGAAAGCTCGACGTGAAATTTGTTTTTGTCACCTCTGAAACGTGATAAAGAATATTCGATTACTTCGTTTTTTATATTATAGCCGATCGTGGTAATAAACTGTATAGGTTTCCCACGGTGTATTGACAGCAGCTCGGAATCTTCCTTATCCGCGGCTACGGCCTCGCAAACGCGTGATACGCGGCATATGCGGGTATCTTCATCCGCGGAGAGAATTTCGGAAACTTTCTCAACAGTAAAGTCATGTCCGAGGATGGCATGACATTTTTCGGCGTTCAGGTAGGTGCGATAACAAACCACAGGGTCGTCATTTACAAAACGACGTCGATATAAAAGAATGGCTTTCCCGGCCCAATTATGACTGATCGCCTGCATTGGTTCCGGCATATCAACAATTCTAAAGTCCAAGACCTCGGTTTTTGTAGTATAGTTGTGATCCATTGTTACCTCGCTATATGGAGGAAACTGCAGTTTGTTCATATATTCAAGTTGAAAAACAGGACTGGAGACAAAAGTTCCCTTCCCTTTTACTCGAGACAGACGTTTTTCATTGACTAAGGAAGAGATCGCCTGACGAACCGTAGTACGGCTGATTTTAAACATCGCGCTGAGTTCTAATTCTGTAGGTATCATGCTTCCTACGGGGTAACTGCCCTTATCAATTTCATCTTCAATTATTGTTTTCAATTGATAATGAAGAGGAATTGGTACGGATTTGTCCAAGGTTCTATTTTCAAGCATATTTACGAATCCTCCATCCGATTATACGGTAATAGTAACCATAATCATATGTAATAACATTAAAACATATATTGAACACGGTTGTCAAGTATACCGGGCATCTTTCCTAAATTGGAAATTGAAGAATAATAAAAACCGTCATTATGCACAAAAAACGTAGAAAATTATTTTGATACTTTGCGAATATGAAAGATATTGACGAATAAAATCATGATATGTTACTATGTTACTATGTTACAACATAACGACATATGATAAGCGGCGCGCGCGAATCACATAACCTAATGTTGTTTTGAAAATTCGGAAGACAGAATACGCCGATTTGAAGGGGGTAAGGATGAACCATTACAAAATAACCAAGATACGGGAACGATTATACATCATTGTTGAAACGTACGGCACACATCATAACGTTATGCAGGCGCTTATCGGAAACAAGCGGGCGGCATTGATTGACACAGGTATGGGTGTTACCGGCAATTTGAAGGAGTTCATTTCACAGATTACAGATTTACAGGTGGATTGTTTTATAACGCACATGCACCCGGATCACGCTGGAGCGGCCATATTATTTGAGAAGCGCTATATGAGCCCGGTTGACGATGCCTTAAGCGAATGGGCGCTTACGGAAGAAAAACGTTTTAATGATGTAATGGATGTATTTCAGACAGAACCGGAATTGGAAGAACAAGTAAAGAAGGAAATCATACCATCAACAGGATTTTCGTATAAGCCGATTTATGACGGTGACGTATTCAGCTTGGGTGACAGGACGCTTCAGGTATTTACTATGTCCGGCCATACGCCGGGCTCCGTAGTGTTTTATTGCGCGGAGGAAAACGTTCTTTTCGCGGGAGACGCGATCGCGCCTAAGACAATATTGATCAGTGAGCGCCAGAATAAATATATTAAGCTTATAGACTATGTAAATCAGATAAAACGTTTAAAAAGCTTATTAAATAAGGATACGATAGTTTTCTGCGGACACGCGGATCATTCTATGTCAGTATCGGTGATTGACGATTTACTGGAAGCCTGTGAAAAAGCGATTGACGGGGAAGCGAGGAAAGAAGCGAAAACACTTCCGAAATCATTATGGGAACAGGAAAAAGGCAGGACTTGTTATGAGGAAGATTTGGGACAGGTGAGGCTTATCTACGACGCGGACTCATTATAAAGACAGCGCGCGGCAGGCGCGCAAAAGGAGGAAATATCAATGAAAAAGAAAATCGTCGCTTTTATAACCATAATAGCTGTTTTAAGCACTATTTTCGCGGGCTGTGGAAACAGTTCCGATACGAGCGGCAGTAATACAGCCGCGGCGCCTTCAACGCAGGATATTTCATCATCGGTTGGCAGTAATGTAATCGGAACAGTAGCGGACACAAGTAAACAATATGACAAAATTAAGCTGGCGGTAAATTCTGATTGGGGAAATATGCTGCCGGTTGATCCGAATGAGGGGTCAAGAAGTATTGTTATGTGGAGCATCTATGAAACACTTTTTATGTACACGCCTACAAACAGTGGATTTGACATGTATCAACCATTTTTGGCGAAAGATTATGAAAAGGTTACAGTAGATGGTTATACTTCCGGTGATGTATATGACATTCATTTGTTTGATTATATACATGATACGGCGGGCAATACCATTGACGCGGATGATGTGCTTTATTGTTATAACTATTATTTTCAGAATGGTTATACCAATAAGTCGGATTGTGTCGATCATTTTGAGAAAGTGGACACTTACACTTTTAGAATGTATTTCAATAAAACAATTGACAGTGTAGGCGAGCTGGAGGTGCCGTGGTGTCATTATCCTGTAGTGGATCAGACCGTTTTTGAGGGCTGCGCGACGAATCCCATTGGAACAGGTGTTTATAAATGCAAAGAATTTGTTTCGGGATCGCATATCATATTCGAAGCGAATGATAACTATTGGCAGACGGATAAATCCTATATCGGAGAAAATTTCCAGAGTAATGTGAAAGAGTTTGAGGTAGATGTTGTACCGGAGGCTTCCAGTCAGGTCATTATGCTTCAGACAGGTGATATTGACTACTCAGAAGTAGTTCCATACGAAAATCTCGCTGATTTTCAGGAAAATGGGCAGTACAGTGACAAATATAATGTTGTCACAAGGCCCCAGGAATACACGTACTGTATCATTCCAAGCCATGATTCTCATAGCGTTTGTCAAAACGCGGATATGCGGCGGGCAATTTATTACGCGATTAGTAATGAGGCCATAGCGGCCGCGCTGGGAGGAAACGCCATAGCGGCGAAGTCCCTTGGCTCGCCTGTGCGCGCTGATTATTCAAAAGCGTGGGAAAATGACTCAACATATATTAATACCTGTGATCCGACCAAAACGGCGGAACTTCTAAAAAGCGCCGGATATAATGGCGAAGAACTTGTGATTTCTTATGAAAACGCGAAGCTTTTCCCGAAAATCGCGGAAATCATGCAGAATATGCTTGTGTCCGCTGGCATCAACTGTAAACTGAATCCTGTAGAAACCGCTCAGGCGAGAGCCATGAAATCGGATTCCGCCCATTGGGATATTTATCTGGGAGGTTTTGGAGGAAGTTTTCTTATAGGCGGTTGGTTTAAGTATTTAAATTATACGGATGATGGTACCGGGTATTGTGTAGGCGGCTATAAGGATGAAACGCTGCAAAAATTATTTTCGACAGCTTATACAATGGAAGGGCATACGGAAGAGAATATGACAGCGTTGCTGGATTACGCGATCAGCGATGATAACGCGTATATTGACGCGCTTTGTATCGCCTGTTCAAATGTGGTTTACTCTAAGGCGTTCAGCTCACTTTATTATGTTAATGGATCGTGGTTCTATCCGGGCTCATGCACATATAATTTCCAATAGTTATTTATATACCGGTATTGATATATGTAACGGAAACAGGAGACACATATGAAAAAATATATATTAAACCGTATCATTTGGCTGTTTTTTACCGTTATTGTAACAGCGTTTATGATATTTACAATTTTATATTTTATTCCGGGCGATCCTGCCGCGGCAATTTTGGGAGCGAACGCGAGCCCGGCGGAAGTTGAGCGCATGCGATCCATCATGGGACTTGATAAATCGTATTTGACGCAGCTCTGGGAGTTTTTATCCGGCATTTTTCACCTTCAGTTCGGAAACTCATGGGTATACGCGGATACGCCGGTCATCAGTATTATCGCGGAAAGACTGCCCAGGACTTTGATTATCGGATGCTGCGCGATGGTTATCAATATTATTGTGGGTGTGTCGCTTGGCGTCATCGCGGGAACGCATGAAGCGAAATGGCAAGATTCGCTCGCGATGACGATCGCGATGCTCTTCATTTCCGCGCCGGACTTTTGGGTTGCGCTGATTCTGATCGTTATTTTCGCGAAAAACCTGGGATGGCTGCCGGCAGCGGGTATTCAGGATGGCGTAAAAAGTTATATCCTTCCTGTTATTACAAGTTCACTGGGAGGAGTGGCGAATAACTCACGTCAGACCAGATCCAGTATCCTGGAGGTGTATCGAGAAGATTATATTACAACGGCCCGATCAAAAGGTCTTCCGGAGCGCAAGGTAATCGCCAAGCATATGCTGCCGAATGCCCTGATGCCGATTATTACGGTGGTAGGTACCGGTTTTGGACGGATTACTGCCGGATCACCGGTTATTGAGAGTGTATTCGGCGTGCCGGGTATCGGCCTTTATATGCTAAACGCTATGAATCAGCGGGATTATCCTGCTGTCAGAGGCTGCGTTTTGTTCCTCGCGGTATGGACCGCCGTGGTTATGCTTATTGTTGACTTACTTTATGGCATGGTAGACCCGAGAGTTAAGGTAAGATATGGAGGCGGAAAGAGGTAGAAATATGAAGAAGAGAAATAAAAAACAGGATCAGTACGAGAACTCTTCACTTCTTCGCGAGACTTTGACAAGAATGGTAAAGAGTCCTACTTCAAAGGTTGCCTGCGCCGCGTTATGTGTCATTGTCATTTGTTGTGTCGCCGCGCCATTACTAACTCCGTATAAGCCTACCGATATGGATGTGACACATATGTTCAGTGGTCCAAGCGCCGCGCATCCGCTGGGAACCGATTCGTATGGACGGGATATGCTGAGTCGTCTTCTATATGGCGGCCGGTACTCCATCGCGCTTGGGCTTGCCGCCGCGGTATTCGGGTCTGTCTTTGGTATTATATTTGGTTGTATAGCAGGCTATTTCGGCGGTAAAGTCGAAACGGTAATCATGAGATTGTGTGATGTTTGGACGTCTTTACCGGCGATGCTGTTATGCATTCTTATTTCAGCCGCTTTAGGCCCCGGATTTTTTAACACGATTCTCGCGCTGGCAATCGGATTCATGCCAATAGGCACAAGAATGATCAGAGGGCAGATATTGTCAGAACGGTCAAAAGAATATCTTGAAGCGGCGGAATCAATCAATTGCTCAACTTTAAGTATTATGTTTCGACATTTGCTGCCAAACGTTATTTCGCCGATTATTGTCGCGACGACAATGGGTGTTGGATTACAAATTACAATGGCCGCGTCGCTGAGCTTTATCGGGCTTGGCGTGCAGCCTCCGGCTCCGGAATGGGGAGCGATGCTGGCCGCTGGCCGGCAGCATATGCTTACGTATCCGTATATGATTATTTTCCCGGGCTTGTTTATCGCGTGTACAGTATTATCCGTAAACTTGCTTGGAGACGGGCTCCGTGACGCTTTGGATCCCAAACTGAGAAGTTGATGGAGGAATTGTTATGAGTAATGTTTTTCTCTCGGTGCGTGGACTTACGGTAATTTATCATTCCGGAAAGAAAATTGTCCATGCTGTAAATGATGTTTCTTTTGATTTAGAGAAAGGTGAAACACTGGCACTGGTTGGTGAGACCGGAGCCGGAAAAACGACTATCGCGAAGTCGATTCTCAGAGTACTTCCCAATCCACCGTCAAAGGTGGAAGGGGGAGAAATCGTCCTTTCGGGTAAAGAGCTTCTCTCTTTACCCGAAAGTGAAATGCTGAAGATTCGAGGCGCGAGGATAGCGATGATTTTTCAGGATCCGATGACCGCGCTCAATCCGACGATGACGGTGGGAAACCAAATCATAGAAGGGTTATTGCTGCATAATAGTTACACGCGGGCAGAGGCTTCGGAGAAAGCGTGTAAAATGCTGGAAATGGTTGGAATACACAAAGGCAGGATGAATGAGTATCCATTTGAGTTTTCCGGTGGTATGAAACAACGCGTGGTAATAGCGTTGGCTCTCGCGTGTAAGCCATCACTGCTTCTGGCGGATGAACCGACAACAGCGTTAGATGTTACGATTCAGGCGCAGGTTTTGGACTTGATTAATGATCTTAAACAGAAAAATGAAACATCCATGATTTTAATTACGCATGATCTTGGAGTTGTCGCGCAGACCAGTGACAAAGTGGCTGTAGTATACGCCGGAAGAATTCTGGAATATGGAACTAAGGAAGATATCTTTGTCAGAATGGCGCATCCATATACTATGGGTCTGTTTAATTCTTTACCGGACAATAATATACATTCTAAACGATTACGTCCAATAGATGGTACATTACCGGACCCGACAGTCGAAATAACTGGCTGCGCGTTCGCGCCCAGATGTCCATACGCGGACGTGTCATGTGGGAATAAAGAAATCCCGCTTAGGGAAATTGGTCCTGGTCATACCGTCAGGTGTTTGAAAAGAGTACAGGAGGTCTAGAGTATGGAATCGCTTATTGAAGTGAAAAATTTGAAAAAGTACTTTTTCAGGCCCAATGGAATTGTACATGCCGTAGACGATGTTTCGTTTACGATTGAGCGCGGAAAAACATTAGGCGTTGTCGGCGAGTCCGGATGCGGGAAGTCCACGCTGGGGCGAACGATTATTTGCCTGCAAAAAGCGACAAGCGGTCAGGTGCTGCTGGATGGTGAAGATATATCTAATGTTCAGGGGAAGGATCTGCGTCAAGTACGTTCCAGAATGCAGATTATTTTTCAAGATCCGTATTCTTCTTTGAATCCGCGGCAAAAAGTAATTACGACGGTAAAGGAGCCCATCGCGCGCTCGGGTCGTTTTAAAAACAGAAAAGAACTTCTTGATGAAACAATCCGCGTTATGGATCTTGTAGGAATTGATAAACGTTTCAGACAGTCTTATCCTCATGAGCTGGACGGCGGACGCAGACAACGTGTTGGTATAGCGAGGGCGCTGGCTTTGAATCCGGATTTTATATGCTGTGACGAGCCGGTGTCAGCGCTGGATGTTTCTATACAGGCGCAGGTACTGAATCTGCTAATGGACTTGCAGGAGCAGTTCGGCATGGCTTATATGTTCGTCACGCATGATCTTTCTGTTGTGCGGCATATTTCCGATGATATCTGTGTTATGTACTTGGGGCAATTGGTGGAAAAAGCTTCTACGAAAGAACTTTTTGAGTCAAATCTGCATCCCTATACGAAGGCGCTGCTTTCCGCGATTCCCAGTGTTGATATTTATAAACCAATGCGGCGCGTACAGCTGAAAGGTGAAATAACATCAGCGATTAATCCCGAGCCGGGCTGCCGTTTCGCGGCCAGATGTCCATACGCGATACCGGCATGTAAAGAGCCACAGAAGTTAGAAGAAATCAGACCTGGACATTTTGTGTCATGCTGCCGCGCGAAAGATATTAATTAATGGTGACGCGGTAATACGCGTAAGCAATCAGGAAAGAAAGGCCTCGCTATGTTTCATAAAAAGATGTCAGATTGGGAATACAGGGAAAAGTTAGCGGATTACGCCAATTCTAAAAAACCGTTTATGAAACGGGCGTATGATAATTTTTTTGAGGGTTATGAAGAAGATTATATTTATAACGGAAAACGAAAAAAAATTGTCAGATGTTATAAGGCTGAAATGTATATGGCGGAAGGATCTGATTTTGAGCGAAGGAAGCGAAAAATATTTTACTTTATTTTATACGTGATCGCTGCCGCCGGCTTTTTATATACAGGAACATTATTTGAAGATGGGAGAGCGCCTGTATTTGTGTCCGCTCTCCAGGCGGTGTCCGTGATGCTTTTTATTCTAACGCTGTTCGCGTTGGTACGATACAGTATATCCGGAAAATGGATGACTATTTATGAATTCAAATCTTCTTCGCCTAAGGTGAAACAATACGCTAAGTGGACAGGCATATTCATTCTGGCAAAGGCCGGAGGAGAAATAATCGCGTCCTTTCTGTTCGCGTCCGCGTCATTGTCAGACATGACGCGATGTCTGCTTATGAATATTGTTTCAACGATGTGCGTTTTCACCATGTACCATATGGAGTCAAATACGGTATATATCAAAATCGATAGCGACGATAAGTTATACCCAAAGGGGAAATAAAATGGAATTTATTTTTATCAGCAGTTGGTCTCATGGAAATGAGCCCGGTGGAATATTCCAATATGAGTTTAACCCAAAAAGTGGTGAGGCGCGTTGAGTTCGTACTTTAAACGAACAAGATTCGTTTAATTTTTCATATATGGATACAAAACATCATATTCTGTTCGCGTTGAATGAAACGATCAACAGAAATAAATCGCGTCCGGGAGGCGGGGGAAATATTTTTGAGTATCATTTTGACCCGCGTACAGGCCAACCGGAAAGCGTATCGGTCATTCCGACATTGTGCCCAAATCCATCCTATCTCTCCTTGAGCGCGGATGGCAGGTACATGATCGTCGCGAATCATGGATCGAAGAACTATATTACTAAAATCGCGAAGGATATTGACGGAAAATATTTCGCGGACGTGCAGTTTGATGATTCGTTGGTGGAATTATTCAGAATGAAAGAGGATGGCTGTGTCGGAGAATTGGTAGATTTTAAAAAGCACCTGGGAAGCGGGCCTTCCGGAGCGAGACAGTTTAACTCGCATCCACATTCCGTTGTAAGATCGCCTTCCGGAAAACTTTTCGCGGTTTGCGATAAAGGTTCCGATCAGATATATATGTATCAAATTGATTACGAAAAAGAGAAACTTGTTTTGTGTAATGAGCCTTTGCGCGCGATAGCGGGTTCTATGCCCAGATACTGTGCTTTTCATCCAAAACGGCCTTATTTCTATAATAATTCCGAAGGAACGACAGATGTTTACGCTTATAAGTATGATGAAGATGGCAAATTATATCCTATTGGAGTATATCAGGCTTTAAAAGAGAAAACGTCATATGACGGAAAACCGTCAGAACAACAAGGGTTTTGTGTTCATCCCTCGGGAAAGTATCTCTACGATGTAATTAATGGGTTGAATTCTGTGTCTGTTTTTTCTGTTCATCCTACAGATGGTTCACTGACGCTTCTACAGAACATGAATATAGAATATCAATGGGCAAGAGGCGGGATGTTGTCGCCGGACGGGCGTTTTTATATCGTCTCATGTCTGAAAGGTGACAGAATTCTGGTGTTCAGGGTCGGATATACAGGAAAACTTATTCCGACAGGATTTGAGTATGAACAATACTCGCCGGCTTACATTACTTTTTGGAACACTGGAAAAAATTGAGAATAGAACTTGCTTTTTTTTGAAATAGGATATATAATACAAACATAGAATGTAAGTAGTTACTTGCTTAATTAAATCGCTTCCGACGCCGCGCTGGCTCCGTGACATCGGATCAGGCGAGAACATTTCCGTCAGACACCAACGGACGGAACAGAACATATTAGAAAGGCGGTAATCGCGAATTATGAAGATGGGTAGATTTGTTTTTGACGGGCATATACATCCGGGTAAGAAGGATCACGCGAGCGCGGATAGTAAGATTAACGGAGTTCATTCCATGGTTGAGGAAGCGGATAATTCCAACCTGATTTTGCTTGATATGGACGCGTACAGTGTTGATATGGGGCTTATTCTTCCGAGTATGATCGGCACAACGAATGAGCTTCACGCTGAAATTGTTAAGAAGCATCCGGATCGTTTCAGATCTATGTGCGTGGATTGTAAGACGAGACTCGCGGCGGCAACCGGTGAGAAGGAATGGAATATTGATGACGCGATCAAGGAGCTGGATAGTGTTCTGGCCTGGGGTCCGGAAATCATGGTAGGTATCGGGGAAATCGCTCCCGGAAGTCTGGGATGCCCGCGAGAGAGACCGACAAGAGAGCAGCGTTTTAAAGAGTGGTGCGCGATCGCGGAACTCGCGACGCATTATGATGTTCCGGTATATTTCCATGATTATTGCCAGTTCAATCTGGAGGATCCGTTTACTATGATTGCCAGCGTATTACAGAAGTATCCCGGTTTTAAGGTAATCATCGCGCATGGTGGCGGACAGAGGAAAGAAGACATTGAGCGCGCTTCAATTCTCGCGGGCCTGTATGAAGGTGTTTATCTGGAAACTGGCTATTGGAGAGCGGAATATTACGAGATCCCTTTGAGAAATTATGAAGTTGGCGCTTCAAAGCTTTTATGGGGAGGTGGCGACACGGGAAGTCGTATCTGGTATCCGCAGGCTACACAACCGGGTCTTAAGTATACCGCGCCTACCCGCATCTGGTTCAACAGAAATAATTGGGCTCTTGGGAATAGAGAACTAGGATATCAGCCGGATTATTATGGCTGGTCAACACACCAGATATCCAAACTTAAGGATATGGAGATTTGTACGCAGGATGAGATCAATCTGATCCTTGGTGGAAACGCGGCCAGACTTTATAAATTAAAACTGGATCCTGCTTATACATTCTGTTATAACAGACCGGATCTGAACATTCCTGACCGTGAGACGCTTGAGACAAATGGAGCTTCCTGGAGAACAGGCTTTGTAAATCCTGCCGGACAGGACTTTATCGCGGGAGAACAGAGCTATTATCTGTAATTAGAAACTGATTGTTCGTGATAAATCATTGAGATTTTGATCGCCAAATCCGTTGTCCCGGAAACGGGATAGCGCTTTTGGCGGTTTTTTATGGAGAGAGTGAGAAAAATGAATGAGAAATCTAAATCAGGATCGATAACAAAAATAGCGATTTTGTCTATTTCATTATTAATTCTTGGCCCACAGGCATTGTCGCCGGCTATGGGAAGCCTGATCGGCGCGTTTCCGGATATTCCTGTTAGTATCACACGGCTGCTGATATCGCTGCCGCTTATAACTTTAATCATTTTCACGTTAATTACGGCGTCTCTGGAGAAGAGATTCGATAAAAAACGGATCGTGTGCGCCGGTATAACGATTTATACTGTGTTCGGCGTGTTATGCGCGTTCGCGAATTCTTTTGCCGCTCTTGTAATCTTTCGGCTCATTATGGGAATCGGTCTGGGGCTTACCGCTACATATGGCGTATCGTTCATTTCGCTTTTGTTTACTGGTAGAGAGCGTACGCGTCTGATTGGTTTACAATCTTCCGCGACCAATGTGGGATCGCTTATATTGACCACGGCGGCTGGTATACTGGTAGCTTCAGGGTGGCATAATGTGTTTTTTATTTATCTGCTTGGTATACCGGTATTGATTATGGTCATAATCTTCGTGCCCTCTTTTCCTCCTGACCAGGTGAAGGGAGACACGCCGCTAAAAGTAAAATTTACGAATAAGTTGTGGCTGGGATTTGCCGGTACATTCGCGTTTTTCCTCCTTTTCTTTGTCGTGTTTTCGGATTTCGCGATTCGAGTTACAAGCTCAGGAATGGGAGATGGCTCAAAAGCGGGCATGGGACTTACGCTTCTGAGCGGATGCGCGCTTGTTATCAGTTACTTTTATCGTAAGATCAGTGAGGCGTTGAAACGTGGAACTGTGCCGGTTGGCGTTCTTTGCGCCGCGGTAGGTTTTTCCGTGATCGGCTTAGCGCCGACATTGACGGCCGCGAATATCGGAGCGTTGATCGCGGGAGCCGGTTTTGGAATTATTATGCCGCATTGCTATAGCTACGCTTCGGCCAATATGCCGCAGGGACCTGGGCAGGCCAGAGCCGCGGCGGCGATTACTTTCGCTACAAATATAGCGTCTTTCTTATCCTCCTATGTGCTGAACGCGGTTCTTTTTGTCGTGGGCAAAACCGGAGCGCGTATTACTTCAGGCAGGATTTTTACTGTAGTGGGGATTTTGTTTCTGATCGGCGTGGTAGTGACAGCGATTATTTGCTTCGGGAATAAAAATGAAAAAAACGTCAAAGTGCACAAATAAACGCGCTTTACAATGGCAAATATGTAAAAATGTTATATTTAAATTGACAAATAAGGATTAAGAATGTATTATTGGTTTTATAAGCAAGTAATTGATTACATCTAGGGCCGAAATAAACGTTATTGAGTATTTTATCAAGTTATTGGAGGGCAATTGTATGAGTGAAGATGGAGAGATTTACAGCCTTATCGCGAGGGAGAGACAATCCCGGGTATGTCACCGTATGGACACGCTGGCTTCTTGTTATTATCCGGACGCTACGATCACGACAAGCTGGATGAGCGGAAATGTCAGTCAGTATTTAAGCGGAGGCAAAGCTCCTGTAAATGATCCGGAATATCCGATCGTAAGTCGTATAGCGCTTCCTGTCGTACATCAAAAAGGCAAACGCGCGTATGTAGAGGTTCCGTCGACTACATTGAGATGGGTGTCGGTCAATGGAGAGAAAGCGGTTCTTGAATATTACATGCGTCTGATTTACAGAGTAGAGAAACGTGATAACGACTGGAAGATTTCCGATTTCAGATCCATTTACGAAAGCGATACGCTCAGGCCGGAAATTCCCGGAACGGATCTTCATCTCGACAGAGATATTCTCGTGTCACTGAGACATTCATACAGATACCTCGCGTATGTGGATGGCAAAGAGAATACCAGTCAGGAACTGGTCGGCATTGACAGACCGGAGCAGGTAGAAGCTCTTTACGCCGAATTGGAAGAATGGTTAAATTCCTGTATTTAGAGATAGGTGATTTTTTCGAGTAGAAGGGAGAATGAAGACGTGAAAAAGATTACGAGGCTATTGGCGCTGGTGGTTTCCGCGGCGGTGTTTGTTTCAGGATGTGGCTCACTTACCGGCTCAGAATCAGGCAGTTCAAGCTCGTCAGGGACCGCCTCGAGTAACACAACGGACGCCAGTAATGTTTCTTTTGAGGATTCTGTGGTCAATGTCGCGATTGATGGTGATCCGGGTACTTTTGGACCTTATGAGACAAATAATAATGGACGGAAAGAAACTTTATATGAAGTGTATGAACCTCTGGCTATGTATCAGGAACGCGGCGGTGACATCAAAGGTATTATGGCAAAAGACTGGAGCGCGGTAGACGGAGAAGAGAACACATACAAGATTGATCTTTATGATTATATTACAGATTCGAACGGAAATCAGATCACGGCGGATGATGTTATTTACAGTTATATGGAAGCCGGATTTGATACATATAAGCGTTATGTGAAATATATTGACACAATAGATAAGATTGATGACTATTCCTTGAAGATTAAATTAAAATCTTCGGATGTGGGAACGCTGGAGCATATTCTTTGCAATTGCTGGGTGATTGATAAAGATTCTTATGAATCGAGCAGTGATAAGATGGCCTCACAGCCGGTAGGAACAGGACCTTATAAGATAACAAGTTATGTGGAAGGCTCCAAGGTAGTTATGGTAGCCAGAGATGATTACTGGCAGACCAAAGAGCCGCTTGTCAAATATCAGTATCAGAATGTCAAGACAATTAATTACTCTGTTATTCCGGAGGCTACGCAGCAGTCTATCGCGCTGGAGACAGGAGAAGCTGATATTGTGAATAATATGTCCGCTTCCGCGGCCGAGAAATTTGAGAATAATGACAGCTATAATGTGACACAGAATATAGATAATAACTGCAGAACATTGATCATGAATTGCAATGATCAAAGCGTGTGCTCGAATCTTCTCGTCAGACAGGCGATTCTCTACGCGATTGACTCGCAGGGCATTATAGAAGGCGCGGTGGATGGCAAGGCGGAACTGGAATATTGTGTCGGCGGGTCTATGTATCCGGATGTTGAGACGTCATGGGATGATGGAGACTATTACGCTTACAACCCGGATAAGGCCAAGGAGCTCCTAAAAGAGGCCGGTTATCCGAACGGACTTACAGTACGGCTTCTGACAGACACAAAGGAACTTCACGGTAAGATGGCGAGTCTGATGCAGGCTTATTTATCACAGGTCGGGATTACGCTTGAGATCGAGCAGTACGAGGAAACATTGGTCAAAACATACATGCATGATTTCTCATCCTTTGATATCTACCTGACTTATATGGGAGCTCCCGATTACGTTGTGATTTCTTATTTCTCGCAGCTGAGCAATACAAATTACGATGACCAGCTTAATTACTGTGGAATCAATGACGCGAAGTTGCAGAGCCTTCTTACAACAGCTTTAAATAAAGACACGCATAACGCGCAGTCCATGACAGAACTTTATAACTACATTACGGATAACGCTATGCTTTATGGAATCTTATGTCCATACACATACACGGTAAGTGATAAGAATGTAACATCGGCAAGCGGTGTGAACCATGATGGATGGCTCATTCCCGGATGTAATGAATATGTCTGGAATAAATAATGACATATCAGATGAAATAATTTAATCAGATAAACCGCGGCAGTCTGAACTCTTCAATTTAAAAGGCCTGGCTGCCGCGATTTCGAAGAAGTTTAACGGAGGAGTACGATGGGACGTTATATTATCAAGAGACTCTTGTGGATGATACCGGTTATCCTGGGTGTGACGATACTGATCTTTTCAATTATGTATATCGTTCCCGGTGATCCCGCCACAATCATCGCGGGACAGGGCGCCACACAACAGGAGCTAAACGAAATCCGCGAAAGACTTGGGCTCAATGAGCCATATCTGGTTCAATTGGGTCATTATATGTACAATATTTTTTGCAAATTTGATTTTGGTGAATCCTATACGACAGGAGGTTCTGTTACAGCGGAATTGATGACGCGTCTGCCCAGAACTCTGATGATTGGTTTCACGGCGATGGTTTTATCATTGGTAGTCGGTATTCCGCTTGGAATTATCGCGGCCGTTCATCGGAATGGCTGGGGCGACAGAATCAGTATGATCATCGCTTTGCTCGGTGTTTCCATGCCGCAATTCTGGATTGGATTATTGATGGTTATATTGTTTTCGGTAAAACTGGGCTGGCTTCCCGCGCAGGGTATAGACAGCATGGCTTGTTATATTATGCCGAGTATCGCTCTTTGCTTTGGCGGTCTGGCCGGACAGGCAAGACAGGCCAGATCAAGTATGCTGGAGGTTATCAGAGCGGATTATGTCACCACAGCGAGGGCGAAAGGACTAACAGAACGCGAAGTTATATTTAAACACGCTCTTCCCAACGCGCTGATGCCGATCATCACGCTGGCCGGTTCCATGCTGGCGCATATCTTTGGCGGCGCTGTCGCTATTGAAACTGTTTTTTCTGTCCCCGGTATTGGATCTTATCTGGTAAACGCGATTAATAAACGCGATTACCCTGTTATTGAAGGTTCAGTTATTCTTCTTGCTATTATTTTCAGTCTGGTCATGCTGCTGGTTGATCTTACATATGGATTTATTGATCCGCGGATTAAAGATCAGTTTGCCGGGAAGAAAAAAAGGAAGGTCAAGGAACGGCCATGAAAAATACAAAAGAATTAAAGACAACAGAGTATGATAAGAAAGAAAATCGTTTTAAAACTATAGTAAAACGCCTATTCAATAATAAACTCGCGATTGTCGCCGCAGTCGTTATTCTGGCAATTATTGTCATCGCTATTCTGGCTCCTTACATAACACCTTACAAGTATGATCTGATGGATATCGCGAGCAAGAACCAGGGACCAAGCCTGAAACATTTCTTTGGAACGGATGATCTCGGAAGAGATATTTTTTCCAGAATTATGTATGGCGGGCGTTATTCACTTACAATCGCTATCATAGCGGTTCTCGCGGCTATCTTGGTGGGCATAGTAATTGGTTCTGTTTCGGGATTTTTCGGCGGTATGATCGACAACATATTCATGCGTATCATGGATGTGTTTCAGGCAATCCCGGATTTGATATTGACTATAGCGATTTCAGCGGCGCTGGGCTCCGGCTTCGATAAAACGGTAATGGCGTTGGCCATCAGCCGTATACCCAACTTTTCCAGAATATTAAGAGCGAATGTTCTGACCGTTCGCACGCAGGAATATGTAGAAGCGGCGGAAGCGATCGGATGCAGTAAATTCAGGCGAATTACGAAATATGTTCTTCCGAACGCCTGGACGCCATTGATTGTCGCGGGCACAATGCAGATTGCCAGCGTAATGCTTTCTCTTGCCGCCTTGAGTTACATAGGGCTTGGCATACAGCAGCCGCTTCCGGAATGGGGTTCTATGCTGTCAGCCGCGCGGGGCTATATCAGAGATTATCCGTATCAGTTGATTTTCCCGGGCTGCGCGATCGCTTTATGCGTTTTGTGTCTGAACCTTCTCGGTGATGGTTTGCGAGACGCTCTGGATCCGAAACTTAAGGACTAAGAAGGGAGAAAAGTGAACAATGGACGGTAATGAATTTCTGGAAGTAAAAGATTTGGTTGTGGAATATACTTCCGGTGGTCGCGTGATTCACGCTGTAAACGGAATCTCCTTTTCTTTGGAGAAAGGGAAAAATCTCGCGCTTGTCGGCGAAACCGGAGCGGGCAAGACAACAGTGGCTAAATCTATTTTACGAATTCTTCCGGACCCGCAGGGCGTAATTAAAAATGGAAGTATTACATTTGAGAATCAAAATCTTCTTAAGCTGAACGGTTCGGAAATGCGGAAGGTCAGAGGAAAAAAAATATCTATGGTATTTCAGGATCCGATGACAGCGCTTAATCCGGTCAAGACAGTAGGGTACCAGATTACCGAGGTCATCAGAAAACATGATCTTATTGCTAAAAAAGACGCGATAGAACAAGCGAAAAAAATGCTGGAAATGGTCGGGATTCCCGGAGAAAGATATTATGAATATCCTCATCAGTTTTCCGGAGGAATGAAGCAAAGAGTTGTCATTGCGATGGCTCTGGCGAATAAACCGGATCTGCTGTTGGCGGACGAGCCGACAACGGCGCTTGATGTTACGATTCAGGCGCAGGTGCTTGAAATGATGAGCAATCTGAAAGAGACACTTGGGACATCCATTATTCTTATCACGCATGATCTTGGTATTGTGGCAAAAGAATGTGACATAGTAGCCGTTGTTTACGCCGGTGAAATTGTGGAATACGGAGATAAAGAGTCTGTTTTCAGAAATCCCGCGCATCCATACACAAAAGGTTTATTCGGGGCGATACCGGACCTGCATTCCAACGCGAGGCGTCTTGCTAATATAGAAGGACTTCCTCCGGATCCGTCAGAGCCATTGACGGGCTGCTGCTTTCATCCTCGCTGTAAATACGCCACGGATAAGTGCGCGGCGAACAAGCCTGAGCTTATGGAAATCACGCCCGGTCATCTTTGCCGCTGTTTTCAATCGGCAAACTAAAAGGTAGGAGCGTAAAATATTATGATATCGGAAAAGAAAAGAGACACTCTTGTAGAAATCGATCATTTAAAAAAGTATTTTGACGTAGCTGCCGGAACGGTTCACGCGGTCGATGACATTACGATGAAAATAGACAGAGGCGAGACGATGGGTATTGTCGGCGAGTCAGGCTGCGGCAAATCAACACTCGGACGCAATATTATTCATCTGCAGAATCCGACGTCGGGTAATATCATTTTTGAAGGAAAAGATGTCACGCGCCCGGACGCGAAAGAATTGAAAAGGCTGCGCGGTGAAATGCAGATTATTTTTCAGGATCCGTATTCTTCACTGAATCCAAGAATGACGGTTGAGGAAACAATAATGGAACCGCTGATTCTTACCAATCGCGTACCGAAAGAGAAGATGGACGCGGAAACAAAGCGGATTATGGATTTAGTCGGAATCGCGAGACGCGTCCGGCAGTCATATCCGCATGAGCTTGATGGAGGACGAAGACAAAGAGTCGGAATCGGAAGAGCGCTCGCGCTGGACCCTAAATTTATTGTTTGTGATGAACCGGTATCCGCGCTGGATGTTTCAATTCAGGCGCAGATTCTGAACCTGCTGATGGATTTGCAGGATGAACAAGGCCTTACATACATGTTTATCACGCATGATATGTCTGTCGTCCGGCATATCTCGAATAATATCTCTGTAATGTATCTTGGACAGCTGGTTGAAACAAACGAAACAAAGAAATTGTTCAATTATCCGCTTCATCCCTATACGGAATCTCTGCTGTCGGCAATCCCTACGATAGATCTGGATCACCAACATGAGCGCATTAAAATGAAAGGCGAGATTACCTCGCCGATTGACCCCAAACCAGGTTGCCGTTTCGCGGCCAGGTGCCCTTACGTGAAGGAAGAGTGCCACCAGCCTCAGAAATTGGAAGAAATTCTTCCGAGGCATTTTGTGTCGTGCTGTCGGGTTAGAGAGCTGAGAAAAGAGCAGATTGGCCGGGCTATGCGGGAATTTGAGATTGAGCGCGGGAAAAATCACGCGAAAGCGCGGGAAGGTGTTGACAATGGACAATAAAAAATGTTACGCGTATGTCAGCAGCTGGTCACATGGTAAAGGTGATTCCGGGCTGTGGGTCTATTCATTTAATGAAGAAACCGGAGAAATTACGGAAAAAGGATGTCTGGACGATAAAACGGAATGCGGTGTTTCCTTTGCGGACGATAAGAGACAAATCCTTTATGTTCTGGATGAAAGTGTTGATCTTCCCGGAAAACAAGGCGGCGGCGGACGGGTTTTGGCTTTTCGCCTGGAGTCGGATGGCAGCGGTACGATGATCAGCGAGGCGCGGACATGCTGTCCCAATCCATCTTATGTTACGGAAGACTCGTCCGGAAAGTATCTTTTGGTATCGAATCATGGAGGAAGAGCTTGCGTAACGAAAATACTCCGTGGCGAGGATAATAAATATCGCCCGTGTGTGGAATATGATGATTCCGCGGTAGAATTGTTCGGAATTAATGAAGACGGCAGTATAGGCGAAATACTTGACGTTGTAAAACATACGGGAAGCGGACCGGACAAAAGAAAGCAAAGCAACGCGCATCCACATTGCGTGGTCATGTCTCCGGATGGGAAGCTGTTCGCGGTCTGTGACAAAGGCAATGACGGTGTTTATATGTATAGAATCGATCGGGAGAAAGAGCGCCTTGTCGAGACAGGAACGTGTTACAGGACAGAACCGGGCAGCGAACCGCGGTTTGGCGCGTTTCATCCGAATGGTAAATTTTTTTACCAGAATAATGAAGGAAAGCCGGTAGTCAACGCGTATACATATGATGATAATGGGACGCTCAGGCTGATTGGGTCATATGACGTTTTTTCGGAAGCGAAGCAAAATGTTGAAGGTGAGAAGGTACAGCAGGGATTGTGTATGGATCAGGCAGGACAGTATCTTTACAGCGTTACGCATGATCCCGCAATGATTATAGTGTTCAAAATTGATCAGGTCAGCGGAGCTCTTGAGCTGATCCAGAATAAGAGGATTAACGCGGAATGGCCCAGAGGCTGCGCGCTGTCACCGAATGGCGGATTTCTCGCGGTGACAGGCATGAAGAGCGGCAATGTAATCAGTCTGGCCGTTGGGGAAGACGGGACACTGACCGATACAGGCTTTAGCGTTAATCAGGCAGGCGCCGCTTATATTACATTTTTTGAAGGCTAACTTGTGTTTGCCGGGGGGCAGGGACTTGAAAGACAATAGAATAAAAACAAAACATGGGTATGTGACAGGCGTTACGGAAGAGGAAAGCGTTATTTTTAAAGGAATTCCATATGCCGCGCCGCCCGTTGGGCCGAGACGTTTCGCGGTGCCGGAAGAACACGCGGATTGGGACGGGAATTTAGCGTGTGACAAATGGGCCGCGGACGCGTTTCGGAGTAACACTGACTATGGAAAAAGATTCTTTAAGGGATTCGAATACAGTGAGGATTGTTTATACCTGAACATATGGGTCCCATCAAAAGTGTCCGGGGAGAAATGTCCGGTTATGGTTTGGCTGTACGGAGCGAACGGAAGCAGCCATGACCGCTATATTGACGGAAGGGCGTACAATCGTAAAGGCTGTATACTGGTTTCCGTTAATTACAGGATCGGAATCATGGGATGCTTCGGACACGAGAAGCTGGCGGCGCGGGACGCGCGTAACAGCACAGGCGCGTATGGAATCATGGATATTTTATTCGCTTTAAAGTGGATACGCGAAAATATTACCGCTTTCGGAGGCAATCCGGATAATGTTACCGTTTTCGGGCATTCCGCCGGAGCGATGTTCACAAAGCTTTTGCTGGGCTGTGAACCGGCGAGAGGGCTTTTTCGGAGAGTTATTTCTCTTTCGGGAGGCGGAATCTGGGATATTGATTATATTCACACGAAAGAGAGTAAATGCCGGTTATGCCGTGAACTTCTGGAAAACGTGGGCTGGACGCTGGACGATATGATGACCAGAACCGCGGAAGAAATCTACGGTGTTCTGGAAGAGGCGGAAAAAGACCTGAATCTTCCGCGGAAATCTATGATCAACTCCTTGTTTCATCCATCTATGGATGACTGGCTGATTAAAGATTATTATGGAAAAATTCTCGCGGAAGGCGAAGTGGACAAAAACGCGGATGTTATGTGCGGGATGCTAGGGGAAGAGTGGCATAATTTTGTATGTCAGATTCCCGGCGGTATTGGCGATTATAAAAAAGAGTTCGCGCTTGGAGCCGTGATTTCCTGGGCCCGCGTTTACGCGGAACGAGGATTAAAACCGATTTATACTTACTTCTTTGAGCGTCGGATGCCCGGTATGGATCGTTGGGCGCGGCATGGGGATGAGCTGCCATATGTTTTTGGCTGTCTGGATCGATATGAAAACATTCCCTGGACCGCTTTCGATTACAAGATAAGTGAGGAAACAGTAGAGTACTTCAGTAATTTCGCCCTTAATGGAAATCCCAATGGGTCGAATTTGCCGGACTGGGAACCTTATACAAAGAAACGTCCCTTAACGTTACATTTCGCGGAAGATTACATTAAGTCGGAAGACCTTTCAAGTAATTACAGGGAAGAACAGGTCGTCCGCTATCTTATGGCGACCCCGGGAATGCTGGATGACAGTTTTCCACCCGTGTCAGATAACGCGAAATTTGAACAATCAGGAGAGGAAATTTAGCATGGGTAAAATAGTGAATTATACACTTTTCTATAGCGCGGAAGATGAGAAGCTGCGTGCCGCGAGCTGCAGAGAAGAGAAAGAGGTTCTTTGCGATGTCAGAATCGGTGAAGTGGCGGATGTGACCGGTTATGAGGGACACGGAAACAAATTGATTTTGAAAGGACTTGAGTTTGAAACCACAGCGGATATCGCTTTAGTGGTTCCTGGCGGCACTGAAATTGTTCTGGCGGAAGGCGAGAATCTTTTGAAAGTAGACGCGCGAGGGCCGGAAGCCAATGTGGCGGCTTTATACAGCAGAGGGGATCTGGCCATTTCCGGCTCGAACGGAAGTCTTACATGTGACACGACGAGCACAAGCGAGTCCAATTGCCTTTGGAGCAGAGGCATTTGTGTCCGGTATGGCGATCTCACCATTGCCGGAGGGAATATCAAGGCTTACTGCGGTACCTGCAGTGTCCACGCGGGCGCGGTCTACGCGGGTGGGCGTCTTTTCGGCGGAGACGCTCAGAAAGGGGCCATTACGATTGTCGGCGGCCGCGTGGAAGCGAGCGCCGCGCCGCACACAATCCGGGCGACGAACACGAAACTGACAATCGGCGCGGGTTCTGTTATTGAGAATTCTGATGGCTTTTCAGGATCTCGAGAAGAGTGGCGTGGCGACTATCTGGCGCAGGCGGACCCTGAGCAACCTATTATTATTCGGTTTTAAGTTCCTTAGAATGGAAATGGAGAAGAGTATGGGTGAGGAAGGATTAAAATTCTGCTCGCTGTGCAGAAACCACTGTCTCCTCAGCAATCCCAAGTGCCCGGAAGTTCTTTCGGACGCTGTGATTCGAGAGAGGCTTGAGCGTGAGCGATCCGCCGGTGAGTATTGCAATATGTGTAAAAATCAATGCCATTACACGGCGCTTGGCTGTGGAACGGGAGAGATGGTATTTAAAATGAGAAACCGTGATAAAAACTCCAGATAGCGTGGAAAATTCCTATACATAGATGATTATTTGAATCACTTTGTATAGGAATTTTTTGCCTTTTTTGTTTTATCGAATCAGATAATCTCTGGTTTTCCACTTTCCGCTGAGAAAGTATACACCTCCGATAAGAAGGGGCGTGAATCCGGCGATCGCGTCCCCGTAAAGAAGACCGACCCAGCCGCCGCCCAAAATAATTCCAAGCAGGACAGCGAAACCGATTCGGTTTACGATACCATCCAGAACCGCGGTTACGAAATTGAGTTTATAATTACCGCTGCCATCAATCAGCGCGTTATTGGGAGAACGGGCTGAAGTGCTGAGAAAAATGAGAATCAGGAGAGGTATAATGCTCATGGAAGCCGCGATAACGTCTCCGTCACTCGTGAAAATTCCGAATACCAATCGCGGGAAGAGAGCCAGAATACAGGATAAGATCACCGCGATCGGAAAGTTGATCATCCATGCTGTTTTCATTACTTTGGGCACTCGCTCGAATTTTTCCGCGCCGATGTTCTGGCCGATCATGGAACTTCCGGACACATTAATCGCGTTAGCGAAAAGGTTGCTGATCTGGTTGAGCTTGCTTTCTATGCCGGAAGCGCTTGAGGCCACGACTCCAAAAGAATTAATCCACGCGTCCACAAAGAGTTTGGAAAACGTGACGGACGCGGATTTGAGCGCCATCGGGAAACCAAGTCGTACAAGCGGCCCTAAGATCTCGCGTTTCGGCCGGAAGCAGTCCTTTGTAAGCTGAATTCCCAGTAAACGCTGATTACGGATTAAAAACAGCATGCCCCAGATAAAGCTGACACCTTGACCGATAATTGTCGCGAGAGCCGCGCCGAAAGTGGCCATGTGGAAAACAGAAACAAAAATAATGTCAAGAATCAGATTGATTAACGCGGCAGTCGCGATAAAATAAAAAGGATGTTTTGAGTCGCCCATACCGCGCAAAACCGCGCTGACAATGTTGTAACCATAAATAAAGATCAATCCGAAAATACAGGTCGTCACGTAAGCCATAGCGTAGTCCCATGTTTCCGGAGGAGCGTTCATTAAAGTAAGAATCAGTTTCCGTGAGCTGAAGCATATAACGCTCAGTATCAGAGCCGCGCTGAGCAGAAGGGTGAAAAGGTTGCCGATGATCATGCCGATTCGCTCTTTTCTTCCCGCCCCTATATTCTGCGCGATACTGATTTGGCCGGCGTTTGAAAATCCCATGGCCAGAAAGGTTAACATCGTGAGAACGTCACCGCCGATTGAAACAGCGGACAGGCCGTTTTTACCAACGACCTGTCCTACAATGATCATATCAACCATATTGTATACTGCCTGAAGAAGATTGGACAGAAACAGCGGAGCGGCAAAGGTGAGCATTTTTTTCGGGATACTTCCTGTAGTGAAGTCCATCAGAATCCCGGATTTAGATTGTTTCATTCCCTCCTCCGTTTTCGTAAAACGCTTTACGCCTGGTAATGATCAGGTATAACTACTACTTTCATAGCGCCGTTCAGACGCTTCGTGAAGGTCTCCATAGCGGTTGAAAACTCGCTGAGAGGAAAGGCGTTGGTAATCATGCCGCGGGCGTCGATCCTGCCGCTGCTGATCAGCTCAAGCACATCCGCGCAGCAATTGGGGTTCGCTCTGGATCCGTGAAGGCATATTTGATTCATAACAAGGGTCTTGACAGGTATTTCATGAAGATCCTGACCTGGAAGAGCCACAAAAGAAACTTGCCCGTTTTTGCGCGCGCAGAGAATACACTGTTTCATCGCGTCATCCGTGCCGGCGCACTCAAAAGCCTGATCAACGCCTATGCCACCTGTGATATCACGAACAGCTTTCACGACATCATCGACTTTCTCAAAGTCAATGATATAATCCGCGCCTAATTCCTTCGCCATCTGAAGGCGCTGTCGTCTTCCGACCATAATGGTTTTGCTTCCCATGGCCTTCGCGATTTCCATGCAGAAGACACCGACCGGTCCCGGACCGATAATCAGAGAGTAGCCTCCCGGAACTATACCGGATAATCGAATCGCCTGTAAAGCGGTCCCGGCGGTATCCGCCATGGCGCCCTCTTCATAAGTCACGTTGTCCGGCATTTTAGTAAGCGCTTTAACGTTGTAATTGTTATAGTCGGAATAAGCGCCTCTGTACGTGAAACCATAATGACGATGCCCCGTTTCCGGTTTGCCGTAATTAAGGCACAGATTGTAAAGACCCTTCTGACAGTTTGAGCATGTTCCGCATCCACAATGCGCCTCTCCGGCGACGCGGTCCCCGATTTGAAATTCAGTTACGCCTTCTCCAAGCGCGATAACCTGACCGGAAAATTCATGCCCCGGCGTAAACGGAAAAGAAGGAGGCCATCCGATGGACATGGAACTTCCGTTGAAAATCTTTGGATCCGATCCGCATATCGCGACTGCTTTAATTTCTACCATCACTTCTTTATAGCCGGGTTCCGGAATCTCAGTTTCTTCGTACGCGAAATCATTCGGGCCATGCAATACGATAGCGTGTGTTTTTTTCATGTGTTTTACCTCCTGAAGAAAATTTTGTTTTTAAATATTACTTGGTTAAGCTATTCATCTAAGATGAACGAGCGAGTGACGCGAGGAAAAGCGTGTAAGTAAATACATGCTTTATGGATAAAATAAAACTTAAATAGAACTTTGAGTAGAAAAATCGGATGTAAGAATGGCGGTCATACATTGAATTCTCGGCAGGACTTCCTTATGAAAAGAGTCGACACGCGCCGGATCCTTGGCAGCCTCATTCTTAAATTTAGTTGTGGACATGGCAAGCTTGGTAAGATAGGAAATAAGCATTTCCGCCAGCAGGTCACTGTTGTCCAGAGCGGCAGGAGAGACATTCTTCAGTTTGCTCACATACGAAATAAAATGCTCTTTAAGCCAAGGGCATATGAACCAGGAACATGTCTTAAGCTCATCAAAATTCTGCGTTTCACTGATATAAATCCGCATAAGCGCGATATTCGCGTAAATTTCATCGATATAATATTCCGACATAATGTTAAGATCAGCGGCTATATCCTTATAACTAAGTCGATGATCAAGGGGAGACGGGTCGAATTTATGCTCTCGAGCCATCTGAATGGTGCTTTGAAACAGCTCATTCTTATCGTGAAAATAGCGAAAAATAGTCAGGCTGTTAATCTCCGCTTTATCCGCGATATCTTTAATTGAGGAGTTTCTATAGCCCTTCCTGGAAAAAACCTTAAGGGCGCTTGTAAGAATTAAATCTCTTGTAGTTTCCATTGTTTCACAAGTTCCTTATGATAAAGAGTAATTGATAAAGTTATATAATTAAATTTATGTCACGGAAAAGCGATGACGTCACGTACGAAATCCGCGTATCTCTCCGACATCTCCTGAACGATTTCATCCGCGGACTGCCGCGTTTCGGAGTCGGCCAGCAACTGAGGCGCCTTGACCAGAAACACAGAATACAGAAGCTCAGTAACAGATTCGTAATCCATATCCCTGATTATGCCGAAAGCCTTAAGCATCTCAAAATAAGAAGTCATCTGCTGGGAAGTGCTGTTGATATAGTTCACTGTCTCCATAACGAATTTCTCGTCAAATACCTCATCGACCTGCTGAACAGACAGGCGGTAATTCGGAATGTGACGGATACACATAGTAATATATTCTTTAAAAAGCGTGACAAGATCATTCCTGAGATCCTTGCCATTGGAGAGACTGCTTAGCAAATTCTCGTTAATTATAGGCATATTCGCGTAAAAGATTTCCTGAAAAAGATTCTTCTTGGAACCAAAATTACGGAAAATCGTGGTCTCGTTCACGCCGGCCTTCTTAGCAATCCTGAGCGTAGTAGTCTCAGAGTAGCCGCATTCAATGAATAATTCATTCGCGGCTTCCATAATTCTCTGCCGCGTTTCCACGTTCTTCGTATCGGTATTCTTGGAAGGCATTGTTTAGCACCCCTCGCATTAAGCCATATTATAAGAGTATATCGATAAAGCGATACTTGAAGTAACTGATTACATTATAGCATAAAATAATAAAACAATAAATAGAAAAACAAGGCGAATTTTGGCTTTTGGGGGTGTCTTACGCTACGCGGTCCAAGATTTTCAAGTCAGTCGAAAGAATCATTTTCATCTTCAAAATTAACAGTTCGGTATTCGCTGGGCTCAATATTATACTGGGAAATTTTTCGATAAAACGTTCTGCGCGGAATCTTAAGCATATTCGCCGCGCGAGTTAAATTACCGCCGGTTTTCGCAAGCGCCTGACGGAGTAACGCTTCCTCGCTTTTTTGTGATTTCTTCCGCAAAGAAGGAATATCCGCCACCGGGGCGTTCCGCGCTTGAATGGATCGCGGGATAACAGCAGGCTCATCTCCGTAAGGCGCTTCAAGGATGGGCCTGTCGAGAATTTCCTTCGGTAATTCACGCGGCGTAATACAACCGGTCGTGTTGATATATATAGAACGCTGGATAACATTTTGCAGCTGGCGTATATTGCCGGGCCATTGATAACGCTCAAGGCTGCTGATCGCTTCTTCTGAAATTGAATTCACAATAGAGTCACCGCTGTTAAGCGCCTGCTGAATGAAATATTCCGCTAATTGTCGTATGTCACCTTTTCGCTCCCGCAGAGGCGGAAGCGTAACGGGAAATACATAGAGACGGTAAAACAGGTCACTTCGGAATGTATGGTTATGAACTTGCTCGGATAAGTTTACGTTTGTCGCGGCTATTACACGCACGTCTATGGGAATACTTTTCTTTCCTCCGATCCGGACGACTTCTTTTGTCTGCAGAACGCGAAGCAGGGAAGCCTGCGCGGCCAGCGGCATATCGCCGATTTCATCCAGAAAAATGGTTCCGTGATCGGCGAGCTCGAATTTGCCGGGCATTCCCTCCTTGGACGCGCCGGTGTAAGCGCCGCTGACATATCCGAACATTTCACTTTCGACCAGATCTTTCGGAAGAGACCCGCAATTTATGGCGATAAAAGGACCAGACGATCGTTTGCTGGCATTATGGATCGCTTGCGCGAACAATTCTTTTCCGGTGCCGCTTTCCCCTAAGATTAAAACAGTGGAGTTGTTTTCAGCCGCGATCATTCCCAGATTTTTAGCGCCTTGCAATTCGCCTGAGTTTCCTATAATGTCATCAAATGTATACCTGGCGGTAAAACCGCTTCTTCGGTTGACCACCTGATTGATTTTTTGGGTAAGATCGAAGGTTAATATTGTGCCAACCCGCCGCTCGCCACTCTGAATAACGCAAACTGTAAGTGACAGGGAAATCCTTTGACCGTTGTTAAGAGTAATGGTGACTTCACGATCAAAAAAGTCTTTCTGAGTCATCCACAGATTCAGGTCATCTGTTTCGGGACGGAAGTACTTTAAAAGCTTTTTTCCGTTTAAATCCTGCCCGACCTGCCAAAGAATTTTGTCCGCGGCTTTGTTGTGGTGCACGATATTGCCTTCCGGATCAACCATTATAACGCCTATGGAGATGGCCTGCAGTGTGCGGTTTAATCGCGTGTAAGAGAGCTTTATCTCGTCGTAAGCGAGGCGGAGACGCAACTGCTTCTCGATTCCGTCCGCCGCCGCGACTGCCATGCCCAGTGTATGACGGTCAGTGGACTCTACCGGGCCGATTACGCCCAGCGCGCCGATAACTACGCCATTCTGGTCATGTATGGGAGAAGCGGAGCAAGTGAAAATATGATGCGCTTGCAGATAATGCTCCGCGCCGCGTATTTGTAAGGGCTTGTCTAAATGCAGGCAAAGATCAGTGCCATTGGTTCCAACATAGTTTTCCGCGCGGCAGGCGCCGATACGCATATGGGTGTCTTCTTTACTCCGGGCCATCTTTTCTTCGGATCCGCCAATCTGATCAAGAATGATACTGTCGGAGTCTGTCACAAGAATGACGAATTCATCTTCCTCATTCAGAAAGGCGAAAAGTTTTTTCATATAGGAACGAGAGACATCCACTAACGCGGCGGATTTTCGAATCTGGTGTTCCAGAGATCTTCCTTCTAAAATCCTGACTTTTTCCTCGAATGGGTCAACGTTATGTTCCCTGGATCGCAGCCAGGATTGGTAGACCATAGGATTCAACCGCTTAATTTCGTCAGGAGTTTCTTTACCCGCGATAAAATGACTCCATATGTCTGTTAGTTCTTCACGCTCTGAAGCGAGATTTGACAAGACGCTCATCTCCGTTCCACTGTTTATTATTGACGTCGAGCTGAGTAAAGGAAAAACCCTACAGGACAAAAGCTGACTTTGGTGATCGAACAGCTCATCCGGTAAGGTTAGTTAATATTAATCATGAGTATATTACTTTTTATCTGATTTCGCAAGGCAATTCCACTATTGGAAAATCATTATATCCATCAATTAAGAAAGAGTATATTGGCACATAAACGTGCCTAAACAGCACGAAAACGGTCCTGAATGACACAGTAAATGGCGTCCATTGGTTGGTGAATCCCGCGGATGGAATAGGATATTTCCATGATCAAAAGTCGGTTTGAAATTTTTCAACCCTTATTTTGAAGGTGTTTTACGTTTTTTTTCTTCAAGCCTCAAATTCTGGCACGCCCTTTGCTTATTGTATGACTAGAAGCGCTTCAAACACAAAAAATAAAATTTCAGGAGGTATACTATGAACGCGACAATCGAGGATGTACTTAACATTAAAGAAACTGTAACTAAATATGTAAAGGGTACTTGCGGCGTAGGCGCTGAAGGTCTCGCTCTTGAGAAAGAAGCTTTTTATGAGAAGGCTACCATGAATGGCTGGTATTCAGATGGATCAATGGCGCCAGGACCGATTCAGGCTCTTTTTGATCAGGCGGGCAAGAACGCTCCTTGTAGTGATTACAAGTACAATATTGATATTCTTGATATCAGTGACACTGTAGCGGTTACCCGAGTTATTATGACAAAGATGTATCCGAATCCGAAGGACAACAAAACATTTGAGGATTTTGACGTGTTGATGAAGTTTGGTGATGGCTGGAAGATCATTTCCAAAGCGTTTTCCCAGCTGTAATAACGGATAACACGAAATAACAACCTTAGGAGGTTATATTATGAACGCGACTATAGAGGATGTGCTCAAGATTAAAGAAACCGTAACCAAGTACGTACAGGGTACTTGCGGCGTAGGCGATGAAGGGCTGGCGCTTGAGAAAGAAGCTTTCTATGAGAAGGCTACTATGAATGGATGGTATTCGGACGGAACAATGGCGCCGGGTCCGATCCAGGCACTCTTTGATCAGGCTCATAAGAACGCTACGTGCAGCGATTACAAATACAACATCGATATTCTTGACATCAGCGATACGGTAGCGGTTACCCGTGTCATCATGACGAAAATGTATCCAAATCCGGATGACAACAAAACATTTGAGGATTTTGACGTGTTGATGAAGTTCGGAGATGACTGGAAGATTATTTCCAAAGCGTTTTCACAGCTTTAATATTAAGATAAGAGACTGAGGTCGGAAAATGAATGAAATGATGAACGCTGTTGTTATGACAGGACCAAATGAATTTGGCGTGAAAAAGGTAGAAATACCGGAACCTGGTCCAAATGAAGTACAGGTCAGAATTAAGGCGATTTCAATCTGTGGTTCTGACCCAAAGGTGTTTAGCGGAGGATATCTTGGCATTAACTGGCCGCCTTCTTTTCCGTTCACGCCTGGTCATGAGTTCTCGGGCGTTGTCAGTAAGCTCGGCGAAGGGGTGACAAAATTTCAGGTCGGTGATCGAGTGGCGGGAGAAGCGCACTGCGGCTGCGGCACATGCGCCAACTGTATGTCCGGTAACTATAATTTGTGTCTTAATTATGGAAAACCCGAGACAGGACACCGCCATTACGGCTTTCTGAACCGCGGCGCTTACGCGGAATACAATACCTACAATATTAAGGCACTGACGAAAATGCCGGACAATGTAAGCTTTGATGAAGGCTCCTTAGCGGATACCGCGGGAACTTCTCTGCACGCGGTACGTCTGACCGGCATCGTTCCGGGCGGATATACGCTGATAATCGGTCCCGGACCGATCGGCATATTTGTTATGCAGATCGCGAAAGCCATGGGCAGCAGGACTATTATGGTAGGGCGTCGCGCCAGGCTGCGGCTGGCAGGAGAGATGGGCGCGGATCACATTATTGATTATGAAAAAACCGATGATATTGTCGCGGAGGTAAAAAAACTGACAGGCGGCCTTGGAGCGAATCAGGCGTTCGATTGCGCCGGTTCGGACGCTGCTATGGAACAATGTGTTCACGCGTGTTGTAAGGGAGGAAAAGTTGCCCTTGTCGCGCTGCCGACAGAAGACACGCATCCTCTTCCGACAAAAACCATGGTCATGAACCAGGTTACGGTCGTTGGTTCCCGCGCGAATCCCAATTGCTCCGCTGATGTGCTGAATCTGATGGCCGGTGGTGATATTACCGCGAAACAGATGATTACGCATACGTTCCCGTTGCGGGAGTTCGACAAGGCGCTGGAGACATTTTCGAAACGTCTGGATGGCGCTATGAAAGTTGTTGTACATCCGGATTCATCTGCTAATTAAGAGTAATCAAAATAAAACACGTAATCAAGTATGTTACTTAAATAATACTATCAGGAGGATAAAGAAATGGCAAAATCATTTAAAGTTTGTACAAAAGACTTGCCCGCTGAGCAGGCTCCGTTACACGAAAATCATGATTGCTGGACACTGGTATTGACGAATGATATTGAGTGCTATATGACAGAAATCCGTCCCGGCGGCTGCGCGAGAAGAGACAATCACCCGGATTCTGATCATGTATTTTATTTCCTGTCAGGTTATGGTCATCAGATTCTGGACGGCGAGAGATTTGATTTTGGGCCTAATGACTGCGTTTTCATTCCGCGCGGCACGGATCATGAGTTATATGTTGATGGTCAGGAAACAGTTCGTTTTCTCGCGATTCATACACCGACACGCGAATTTCTCAGAAAGTAGAATAATATGATTTTCATGGTCAAAAGCCCTTACTATATTGAAGACGCTTACTGAGGAAAAAGGGCTTTTGACACACCGGACCTTCAAAACCCGCGAAGTGGAATATACACGGGTGATTACTCACAACATGATAAAAATAAAAAAAGGTAAAAGGTGAATATATGATTAAAAGATTAAAGAGAATCGCGGCATTGGCAATCGCGGTGATAATGGTGTTATCGCTGGCGGCATGTGGTTCTGCCAAAAGTACTTCTTCTTCGGACTCAGATACATCCGCTAAAAAAGATATTACGATTGGAGTCATTGTAAAAACAAATGGAAATCCGTTTTTCCGGGAGATTTTGTATGGCGCTGTGAAAGCCGGAGAAGCCTATGGCGTGAAAATAATCCCAATGGCGTGTCAGAAAGATGGAGACCTTAATGAGCAAACACAGAAGATTGAAGACCTTATATCCAGAGGCGCTAAAGCAATTATCACAACTCCGCAGGATTCTGAGGGAATCGCGAACGCGGTAGAAGAATGCAAGAGCGCCGGTGTGCAATTTATCGCTGTTGACACAAAAGTATCTGATAAAGTCGTGAATGACACAGCGGCTTATATAGGCGTTGATAATTCTCAATATGGATACCAGCTGGCGCAATTATTCGCTAAAGAACTTGGCGGAAAAGGCAATGTCATTCTTCTGGAAGGCGCCGCGGGCGCGAGCTCTTCTATAGAAATGACAAAAGGTGTTAAGCAGGCGCTCGCGGAGTATCCGGGCATAAACGTTGTCGGCGATCAGAACGCGGATTTTGATCAGACAATCGCGCAGCAGAAGGTTTCCGATATTCTGCAGAACAGTAAAGATGTTCAGGGCGTAATTTGCTTAAGTGACCTTATGGCGCTTGGAGCTGTGAGCGCGTTGAAAGAGGCCGGTCTCAAACCAGGCGAAAACACAATAGTTTATGGAGGGGACATCTCCGTACCCGCGCTGAAGGCCGTTGAATCCGGTGAAATTGCCTGCCTTGGGAATCAGTGGGCGAATTATTATGGATTCTGGGGCGTTGAAACAGCTATTCGATCATTAAATGGCGAGGACGTTCCGAAAAACATCGCGACTCCGATGACTTTTGTATACAGTTCTGATAAAGCGAAAACTAACGGTGGACAGGACGCTACCAAGCTTGTGGATTACGCGCAGATGCTCGCGAATTATGACTTTGGTTTTTAATAAATCAAAATAACGATGACCCGCGGTATGGCGGAGCAGTGTGATGCCGCGGGTCAGCCAAGGTAACAAGGAGGTTTTTCATGGAAAATGTTTTACTTAAAATGGAGAATATTACCAAAACATTTTCGGGCGTGAAAGCGTTGGATAACGTTTCTTTTGAACTGAGGCCAGGTGAAGTACATGGATTGATGGGCGCGAATGGCGCGGGGAAGTCAACGCTCATGAAAATTCTGGCAGGCGTTTATTTGCCTGACTCAGGAACGGAGGAAATAAACGGGAAGCCGATTCCCATGAAAGCAACGGTAGCGAACGCGCAGAAAGATGGCGTTTCTATGGTGTTTCAGGAACTGAATATTCTTCCCCATCTTAGTGTTCTGGAAAATATTTTTATCGGAAATGAAATCACAAAACATGGGCTTTATGACTGGAATGCCATGAAAAAGAGGGCTCGGGTCCTGCTGGATGAAGTAGGCATTGATATGGATCTGGATCAGAGAGCGGATCACGTTTCAATTGCCAGGCAGCAGATGATTGAAATCGCGCGGGCACTGAACCTGGAAACAAAAATCATTATTTTTGATGAACCTACGTCATCCTTGACAACGGAAGAAACGGATAAACTTTTTCTTTTGATGAGACAACTCAGAGCAAAAGACATCGGTATGGTTTATATTTCTCATAGAATGGATGAGATCTACAAAATCTGTGACCGGATTACGCTTATGCGAGATGGAAAAGTCATTTTTACGGACGAGATCGCGAATGTTGATAATCACAGACTTCTGACCGGAATTGTCGGTAAGGAAAACACCAATCAGTTCCCGGAAAAACCCTTGTGAAAAGATATCGGAGATGTAATATTTGAAGTTAAGAGTCTCTCTTGCGGCAATAAGTTCAAGGATATCAGCTTTGAATTAAGAGATGGTGAAATTCTGGGCTTCGCGGGACTTGAAGGCGCCGGCCGGACGGAAATCGCGAAAACGATCTTTGGTTGTAATCGACCGGATAATGGCGAGATGTTTTTCAGAGGAGAGCGGCTTATTGTGAAATCACCTCAGGACGCGGTGCGACAAGGAATTGGATATGTGAGTGATGACCGTAAAGTAGAAGGAATCCTCTCCGTACGTAGTATACGTGAAAATATGAGTTTGGCCAGTATGAGACTTATCTGCCGAAATGGCGTCATTATGAATGAAAAAGAAAAGAATGAAGTACTTAGTCTGATTTCTCAACTAATGATTAAAACTTCGGGAATGGAGAAGCCGATTTCTGAACTGAGCGGCGGAAACCAGCAGAAAGTATGCCTCGCGAAGTGGGTAATGATGCAGCCTCGGTTATTGATTCTGAACGAGCCGACACGCGGAATAGATGTCGGGGCGCGGGCGGATTTTTATAAAATTATTAATAAGCTAGCGCGAAGTCATATCGGAATTATTGTTATTTCATCTGAGGAAGATGAATTGATCGGCCTTTGCAACCGTATTATAGTCATGCGGGAAGGACGCGAAATAGCCGAGCTGGACGATCGAGAAGAAAATTTGAAGTCAAATATCATGAAGTCTATGATGGGAATAGAGTGAGGTAATTAAATGAAACAATCAATAGGCAAAACCATATATCGGAAATACGGTACGTATATTATTCTGGCGGCGCTGGTGATTTTACTATCCATTGTGGCGGAAGGCTTTTTCTCAGTCAGCAATCTGACCAATATTCTTCGAACTACATCGGTGTATGTTTTACTGGGCTGTGGAATGACCTTTGTCATGTTATCGGGAAAGATTGATCTTTCAGTTGGTTCTATCGTCGCTTTAACCGGTTGTGTCGCCGCTCTTTATATGAGTCATGGCGGGAATATGATGGTGGCGACGCTATTAGGAGTGTTGATCGGTATTGTCTGCGGGTTTATCAATGGATTTTGCGTATCTATATTGAAAGTACCGTTTTTTATTACAACGATTGGCATGATGTACGCGGCAAGCGGTATTGCCTTGGTTATCACGCATGAAAATCCGATCAGTGGATTACCGGATTCCTTTAAAATCTGGGGCTCGCGGACGGTTGGAATCATTCCTTCCCAGGCAATCATCGCGGCAATCTTTTTCGCGATCTGCTTCTTCATTTTGAAGAAATCCAGATTGGGCCGCTATACTTACGCGATTGGCAGTAACGAACAAACCACAAAATTATCCGGTGTTAATGTTAAAAAATATCAGATTATCATTTTCACAATCGGCGGTCTGGCGGCTGCTCTCGCGGGTATCGTAATCGCGTCCCGGCTTTCGATCGGAAGCCCGCTTATCGGTTCCGGATATGAAATTGACGCGATCGCTTCCGCGGCTATTGGCGGAGTCAGTATGAGCGGTGGTGAAGGAAGTGTAGCGAAAACAATTGCCGGCGCTTTTATCCTGAGTGTTATTCGTACAGGATTGAATATCCTGGGTATATCTACTTCGAACCAAAAGATCTTCATCGGTGTAATTCTTATCATTGTAGTCGCGGTAGATGTTCTTGATAAGAGCAAGGATAACTGATTCATCCACACCGCTCAAAATTTCGCGAAAATGGAAAACGCGCTTTGCGACGAGAAAGGCATACGCCTTTTACGCGCGTTTGAATGGATCGCGATGAAAAGAAACACGGAATTCCAATGGAGAAAGTATTGAAGATAATTTTATAATATAGCTTTTACCAAATTACCATATTGTGTGCTAGGCAGAAAAAACGTTTCAAGGAGCAAGTGTACTCCGTGAGACGTTTTTTCTATTGGCTTTATAAGTACCGGTAAACGAGTTACAATAATATAGAACAATGGATTTTATGGCATAGATTAAAATTCGGAGGATGGCGCGAAGAAGAAACATGGAGGAGGTCTTTACCACGCGAAATAAAAAACACGTAAAAATAAAAACAATCTGTCTTATACTTTTGTCGGCCCTCGCGGTTCTCGCGGGCGCTTTTCTGATCTGGACAGCTTTTTATTATCACGCGGACAATACCGCGCGGGAGGTGTTACAGAGTGACAGCTCAATCGAGACAAGCGGGAATCTGATCATTCTTCCGGCCGAGGACTCCAAGGCGGAGTTCATCTTTTATCCCGGGGCCAAGGTGGAAGCGATTTCTTATCTTCCCCTGCTGGAAAAGATCCGAAGTTACGCCGATATCACGCGCGTTCTTGTGAAAATGCCCCGGAACATGGCTTTCCTGAACATGAACGCCGCGGATTCGGTGATCGGAAAATATCCGGAGATCAAGACCTGGTATATCGGCGGGCATTCGCTCGGCGGCGCTATGGCAAGCTCCTACGCGTCGAAAAACCAGGACCGCGTGAGCGGCCTGATCCTGCTGGGCGCGTACGTCTATGGAGATTACCCGCCGGAAAAAGCGCTGACTGTCTATGGAACGCTCAATGCCGATCTGGAGAAAAAGATCGATTACACAGATAACATCGTGAAGATCGAGGGCGGGAATCACGCTCAGTTTGGCAATTACGGACCGCAAAAGGGGGATCTGCCCGCGACGATCACGGCGGAAGAGCAGCAGAATATCACGGCGGAGGCTGTCGCGGAGTTTCTGAGGAGGTAGTTGTAAAGGAAGATTTTTCACGTATAATATAAATGAAAATACGCAAAGGTTGCAAAAATCCTTTATAGAAAGACACGGCAGGTTATATTATTAAACTGCGGACTCGTTTAAGAAGATCGTGATTAAGTAATTTATCGTATAAGAATAAAGTTGAAAAAGCCTGGCTCGCCGGGCTTTTTTCGCGCTTAAGGCGCAGTGTTGGTAAAGAATAGAATCGCGGTTGAGCGCTTGAATTGGTAGAAACGCGGCGTCGCGTCTTGCTTATGGATACATCGCCGGTCGATTTGTATGGCAGAGCCAATTTCTTTCTCCTGCCAGGAAAACCCTTCACGGAAATCTCTGATTCGCCGGTCAAAGAAGCTCGTTTTTCTGGCCAGCCATATTTACACCGTTCAATACCGCGAGAATTCCGAAATCAGGTGTATATAAGCAATTTATCGCGCGCGGCCAGATAATTCTTAGAAACCGCGACAATTCGCCGGTCCTGAAAGTCTAAAACAGAGTTATTATACTTAGATTTAAACAATTCAAGTGGCGTCATCTTCTTGGCTTGACAGCTAAGAAGCATCATTCGCGAAAGAACTGGCGGAGAATGATAATCCGAAAGAGCGAATTGAAGCAGTCGCAATGTGAAGTATGTATGGATATTCACCCTTAATTGGAATATAGGGAACTTAGGGAATATAGGGTGAAATTAGGGACGTGTTTAAATAAAGCTATTAGCTTTACAAATGCAAGCAAACGCGTTACAATAATTTCAGAAAGGAGCTGTTAGTATGGCACAGATTAGCGTACGCGTAGATGATGACGTAAAGAAGAACGCGGAAGAGGCTTGTGATGAACTTGGGTTATCTATGTCCGCGGCGATTAACATTTATTTGAAAAAATTAGGCAGAGAGAAACGCATTCCATTTGAAGTGTCAGCGGATCCATTCTATTCAGAAGCGAATATGGCAAGGCTTCGGAAATCTATTGCTGATCTTAACGCGGGAAAGGGAAACGCGCATAAGGTAGATTATGATTAAGATATGGCAGGATGACGCGTGGGAAGATTTTGAATATTGGATGAAGCAGGACAAAAAAACTTTGAAACGTATATTACAATTGCTAAAGGATATTGATCGAAATCAATACAAAGGTATTGGTAAGCCTGAACCACTCAAAGGCGATTTGAGTGGGTTCTGGAGCAGGCGTATTGACGCGAATAATCGACTTGTCTATCGTATAAGAAACGGTCAGATAGAAATAGCTCAGTGTGGATCCCACTACAGGGATAAATAAAGTTGTTAAAAAAGCCCGGTGCCGCCGAGCTTTTTTGGCGCTTAAGGCGCAGCGCCGGGCGATTCGCGCGCCAGAGCCAATTTCTTTCTCCTGCCAGGAAAACCCTTCGCGGAAACAACAGTCTTTATAAAGCCAACGACTCTTTTATCCCGACAAGATCGCGGAACTCAGCGGTCGCTTCGCCGAGATAGAACATCCGGAGCTTGTGGCCGGTTTTCTCGTTGTACATTTTGGGAAGGTAGTCGGCTTCCGCGCAGGCCTGCGCGAACAGCGCCGGATCGTCATCGAAGACGGCCTTGCCGTAGTAGCGGATGAAGCCTTTGCCATCGCTCGCGGCGATTTCGATCTTAGGGTTTCGCGTAAGCTGACGGTAGCAGTCTTTGAAAGTGCCGACGCCGAAATAGATTTTCCCGTTGGCCATCATCTTGAAGCTGAACGGCCGGCATTTCGGCTGATCGCCATCCACGGTCGTCACGTAAAAGACTTGCGCTTTGTCCAGGTAATCCCATACTTTTTCTTCGTTTGTCATATTTGTTTCCTCCATATAATTGATTTTTTGTCTGGTGGCGGATTGACATTTCGTTCCGTCTGAATTATATTTTAACCGAATACTAAATTAAAACAAGTACTGAATAAAAGTTAAGTGTAAACGTTAGAAAGGAAAAGGCGCGATGAAGGATTGTCCGGTGAAATACGCGCTTGATGTGTTGTCCGGCAAGTGGACGATGTACATCATGTATATACTGACGGAGAACGAAAGCGTTCGGTTTAATGAGCTGCAGCGGCAGGTCGGCGACATTTCCGCGCTGATGCTTTCCCGCGCGCTGGGGAAGCTGGAGGAGTATGGCATTGTGTCACGCCGGGATTTTAAGGAGATCCCGCCGCGCGTGGAATACTCGCTGACGAAGCTTGGCCGCTCGCTGACGCCGGCGATCGACTCGCTTGGCGCGTGGGGGCATCAGGTCTGGCTGGCCAATGGCTCGCCGGCAGGCCCGGAAGAAGACAAGTAAATAGTATCTCTCAAGCCCCGACACCGGTCTGTAACAGGCCGGTGTCGGGGCTTCTTATTATCGGTGTACTAACAACTGAAGTATTGTAAAAACCATACTATAGTAATCCCAGACAACAAATTAAATGGATGAAAAGCGAAAGCGGGAGATGACGATCATGGGAATGAGCTTTCGACATATAAAGGTTCTTCGTACAATTCATATCTGATCCGGCTCCCTGGACATAACGACTGGGCGAACCCCAGTTTTTCGATGTAAGTGGTTGCGCAACGCGTTCCTTCTCTCAGAAAAAAGGTGAGTTCCATCGCGCTGACGATAGTAGTTACTACTCTCTACACTCTGTAGATAACTGAGTTCATCATAGAACAGAGATGGAAGGGTATGTCAATCCGGAAAAGAAAATCAGAATTGTATATTGCAATAACAAAATATAGTGGTAGAATAAATAATTAGAGAGAAATATCAACTAGTAAGACTCAATATAATAATTTCCGGCTGACAGAAAGGGAAATCGCGGATCATTACTATCCCAGTCTTACTGTTTTGACAAATAATTGAATATAAGAAACCAGAAGCAGACAAGGCGGACGATTGTATTGTTGACCTTGGCTGCTTTTTTCGCGCGCGCAAGTCTGTTTAGGAAATTGTTATTTATAAATTAATGAGAAAGGAGCGAAGACGGCCACATGCGGATATTGATTTGTGATGACGATGCTGAAAGCGCGAATCGATGCCAGCGTTTACTGAAAGAAATTTCGGAAAGGCATGGCGCGAGCGCTGAAATACAAACCGTGAATTCAGGACGTCAGCTCCTATTTTTTATCGATTCCAAATACGCGAAAACAGATTTGATCTATATGGATATTCATATGCCGGATATGAGCGGTATGGAGACCGCCAGAAAGCTGCGCGGACTCGGGCTGAATATGGATATTATATTCTATACTGAAGACGAGACAATGGCGGCGGAGGCTTTTGATGTCGAAGCGCTGCATTACATTGTGAAAACCAAAGTGTCAAAGCAAAAATTCGAGCAGATTTTCTTGAGAGCTATGGAGCGGAGTGAGCAGAGGAATTCGGAGCTTATTATGCTTTCCTGCGCGGGAGAGCACATTCAAATTTCCATCAGTAAAATTCAATATTTTGAGGTGAGGAACCGAATCGTGACAGTGTTCTACGAGAGCCGCGCCGGAAATCAGGAAAAGTTCGAGTTCTATTCTTCGTTGGCGAAGCTTCAGGAATTTCTTTTGGGCAAGGACTTCCTAAGAATTCATTGCTCCTATCTCGTGAATGAAAAATATATCGTGAAAAAAACTTCCAAAGAAGTTGTGATGATGAGCGGAGAACACCTGCCGGTCGGCCGCGCCTACGCGGTGAATATGAAGTAGTAATGTTATATACGACGGCGAAAATGTCGATTTCAACAGAGGGCGGAACAAAATCGGCAAAACCATATATAAGTAACAGAAGAGGCAAGGCAAAGAAAGGATGGTTAAATTTGAAACAATTGCCGCTTAAGGAAAACGTGTTTATTACGAATATGGACTCGCTAAAATCCCCGGGTACGTCGGATTGCCAGATCATAGCTGGGGTCATGACAATAATTGCCTGCGGAAAGTTTTGTGTCGGCGTGATATCGGATTTGAAGGTTTTGCGATGGTACTCGAATAAGAAGAAAGGAAAGAAACAGCATGAAACGGCTTCCGACGATCATTCGGATTTTGCTGATTTTTGAAGCGGCCGCGTTGATTTTGGAGATAATATTGAACGCGAAACTCGAAAGTATTGATGGCTTCAGTGGCTTCGCGCGGGGAAGAGACATAAAAGACAAGACTAAGGTAATTGGCTCTTTTGGGAAAGATTAGCGAAAAGCGCGGAAATGCGAGAGAACGTTCTGTTGGCAGTATTTGCCGGTGGAACGTTTTTTACGCCCCATATGATTACTTACAACATGTTTGTCGTTGCTCGCGACGATTGCTAAGGCAGTACTGGCATTTTCTAATTTAATAACATTAATTCAGAAAGAAGGGTGGAAAATGACACGAAACGAAAGATACGAGCCTCGGAACGCTCCTTTGGTTTATCTTCTGCTCGATTATAATGAGAACGGAGCGGCTTCCGGGAATATTACGGACGTGAATTTTCAGAAGTTCTGGTATTTTAAGGATTTATGGCAGATGATAAAGCTGATCTGGATCAGTCGGAGCGGGTATTTAAAAGTGAAGGGAAAAGTGTGTTTTATCATGAAAACAGCGAGCCTTTTGGACGCGGCTTGTGCCTGGTCAAGCCAGAATTACATAAAGCGAATATTGGGGATTAAAGAGGACACTTGTGATATTTTGACGGAGGTCGGCATGAGAACGTCTGATAAAAACGATATAAGAGATTTTAAATTGAGCAAGATAGTGGCGGCCGCTTCCGCGTACCGTTATATCTTCGTGATGATCAGCGGACAGGGGACAACGCGCGTAATCAGCACAGAAGGCGCGGTATGCCGTTGGAGGGGGAAACTGGTCGTTTATTTTGTCGGGTCCGGGTTCGCGGATTTACTCCGCGAGGTTACAGAGAATTCACGAAAATACGTGTTACTCGTTTTCATGTCGCGTGACGGGAGCGTTTTGGATATGACCAAAGATTCCATCCTGATTTCGGGAACACCAGAGCTTGTGAAGAACGAAGACGAGGCGCGAAGCGCTCTGATTGATATCATCAACTGGCAGAATGGTTTCTCCGTTGAGAGAGACAGAGGAATACGGAATATCATTGACTATTGTGTCAGCCGGTTTGACGTGAAAATCATGCATGAAAGAAGAGACGGACGGGAAAGAATCTTGTACGAGGAAGTGGAATAGCGCGCCACGTGAAATCAAAAATATGTCATAGCGTGATCTGGCGACAGCGCGTGGCAGCGATGAGAAACTGATTTCTTGCCGAGAATGCCGCGTACCGTTTTTGAGTTGTCTGGGCTTTATATGTACGGCTCGGGCAAAATCGCGATTAGATAAATATTGTAATGCTATAATCGCGTATAATGAAGCGGTTTTATGAGTAAAAGGCGGCGAAAAGTTTATGAGAAAGATAAAAGATTTGCGAGGCCAGCGATTTGGCAGACTTATCGCGTTATACCCGACGGGCGAGAGCAGGAACAAAAGCAGGGTATGGCACTGTGCCTGCGACTGCGGAAATTTCATAAATGTCACGTCAAGGAATTTGAGCCGCGGCGCGGTGAAAAGCTGCGGCTGTCTCAAGCATAAGGCGCCGAATGACAGTCACAGCATTAAAAGTAATCTCCATTTTGTGGAAGGCACTTGTGTGGAGAACCTGATTGGCAGTCAGAAAAGACCGGTCAAGAGCAGCACAGGCGTCCGGGGTGTTTACTGGCAGCCCCGCCGCGGTGTTTATGTCGCGACAATCGGCTTCAAGGGAAAAACCCGTTACCTCGGACAATTTCGATCTTTGGAGGAAGCGGCCCGTGTCCGGCGGGAAGCGGAGCATGAGCTGTATGACAATTTCCTTGACAGCTATTTTTCGGATCAGGAAAAAAATAATAACTCGAATGACAATTAAACCAGGAACATGAGTAACAAAAAGATTCGCTGGACGCGGCCAACTATCAGAATTGAGGGCCGTGTCCCGTTTTTTTGTTCTGGAAGCGGAAAGTGAAGGACAATTTCGTTTTAGAAGGAAATGCTATAATAAAAACAGACATGTTTCGCGAAAAGCGGGGAGGGAAAAACACTGATCCGCTATTATGATTAGTGAATCTTAAAGCTGTTCAGCCACTTCGCGGCGGCGGCGCTGTAATGGTCGATGATTTCGCTGTGGCCGAGATCCATCGCGGTGATCGCCGCCATATCTTCGGCGGATAACTCGAAATCATAGATGTCGATGTTCTCCTCGATCCGCTCTTTGTGTACGGATTTGGGGATGATCACGACGCCCCGCTGGATATGCCAGCGCAGAATGACCTGAGCGACAGACTTGTTGTGCTTTTTCGCGATCGCGGTAAGCGCGGCGTTGTGGAAAATATCCTTCTGCCCTTCGGCGAGCGGTCCCCAGGCCTCGATCTGGACGCCATATTCTTTCATGGTCTCCATCGCGGTTTTCTGCTGGAAGAAGGGATGGCACTCCACTTGATTGACGGCCGGGATCACTTCCGCGTTGAGGCAGAGGTCCGCCAGCCGGTCGGGATAGAAATTGCAGACGCCGATCGCCCGTATTTTACCGGCTTTATAAAGTTCCTCCATCGCGCGCCAGGAGCCATAATAATCGTTCATCGGCTGATGAATCAGGTACAGATCGAGAGTATCAAGACCAAGCTTTTCAAGGGAGACCTGAAAAGCTTTTTTCGTGTTCTCGTAGCCGGCGTCCTGAATCCAGAGCTTCGTGGTGACAAAAATCTCGTCCCGGGGAACGGGGCTTTTACGGATGGCGGCGCCGACCGCCTCCTCGTTCATGTAAGCGGCGGCGGTATCGATCAGACGATAGCCCGCGTTCAAAGCGTCCGTAACCGCCTGCTCGCAGACGTCCGCGTCGGGAACCTGAAATACGCCAAAGCCCTCCTGGGGCATTTTGACACCATTATTTAAAGTGATAAAATTCATAGTGAAAACCTCCTTGATTGATTTCTTTATACCATGAATTTTAAGGATAGATGACGAAAAAGTACAGTATCAAAAAGGAAATCTGCTATAATAGATAGGAATACTGAGAGGAGGGAGAGCGTATGAATCTGTACCAGCTGGAACAGCTCGCGGCGATAGAGGAGAGTAAGACTCTGTCCGCGGTCGCTGAGCGGCTGAACACGTCGCAGCCGGCGATCAGCAAATCCATGAAAAAGCTGGAAGAGGAGCTTGGCGTTACTTTATTCACGCGTACGAAAAACCATATCGAGCTCAACGAGACGGGACTGGTCGCCGCGAAATACGCCGGGAATGTTCTGGACGCGGCCGCCGCGATGAAGACAGGTGTCGCCGAGTTCGAGAGGAAGCGAAGGACGATCGCGGTCGGGTCCTGCGCGCCAGCGCCGCTTTGGAAGCTGCTTCCCGCGCTCGCGGGGAAATACGCGGAAGGGACGGTGTCCTCGGATATCCGGAGTTCTGAGGAGGTCCTGCGGGGTCTTGCCGAAGACAGATACCAGATCGCGGTTCTGCCTTATCCACCGGAGGACGAAGCGTACCATTCCCGGCCTTTTATGAAGGAACAGCTGTACCTGAGCGTGCCGCCGGCTCATCCGCTGTCGACGAGAGAGGGCGTTTTTTTCAAAGAGTTGAATGGCGAGACTTTTTTGCTCATGGCCAATATCGGCTTCTGGCTCGATCTATGTAAAGAGAAAATGCCGGACTCGCGGCTTATAATCAACGAGAACCGGACAGATCACAGAGAGCTGGTGAAAGCCTCGGCGCTCCCGGCTTTTGTCAGTGACCAGGGGCTGGAGCGGGATCGTGACAGCCTGAACCGGGTTTTCGTGAAAATACTGGACCCGGAGGCGAATCCGGAGTTTTATTTGGTGGCTAAGCAGGGGAGAATATTGACGTTTTTGTTAAATGGGTTATAATCAATTTATGACTAAGTGATAGAGTGTGACACGCGGAATGCTTTAATAAAGCGGAAAGTGAGGCTGAATATGAAGAGAGAACACTATATATCCGATTCGCAAGTCGTGAAGCGAGCGCAAGCGGCTGTCAGACTGGAATTGGAGAAGAATAAAGAAATGGATGTTCCGACTATTGTGTTTGACCGTAAGACGCAGACCATATATAAGCAAAATACGGATGGTACGAGAACTCCTGTGAGCGGAAAAATAAGAAAGGGAAGATATAGTGAAAGAATCGCTAAAAAGCCCTGAAATTGTTGTGTTTGCCGGACCGAACGGATCAGGTAAGAGTACGTTTACAAATTTAAATTAACGCGGGGAACAATTCATGAGAAAAGATTACGAATCTATGGACAACAGCTTATTTCGCTTTCAGGTAAGGACAACAAGTCACACCCAGATGATCGATATTACGGAAAGAATCCGGGAAATCGTCGCGGACGGCGGCGTGGCGAACGGGGTTTGTACAGTTTATATACCGCACACGACGGCGGCGGTCACGATCAACGAGAACGCTGACCCGGACGTACAGACCGATTTTATGAAGGAGATCAACAAGATTGTCCCGTGGGAGGATGATTACCGCCATATGGAGGGCAATTCCGCGGCGCATCTGAAGGCGTCGATGATGGGCTTTTCGCAGACGGTGATCATTCATAACCATGATTTGCTGCTCGGCACCTGGCAGGGGATTTATTTCCTGGAGTATGACGGAGCGAGAACGCGGACGGTTTACGTTCAGCTTATCCGGTAGACGCGGTCTTTGTGACGAAATCGACCGCCGATAAATTAATCGTAAACTATTGAACGCATGCTATTGACATTCGCCTCGAATTGTGATATTCTGTTTGCGGAAAAGAGAGGAGGCGGACGCGATGATACAAGAAGAGTCCTGCGGCTTTTATCTCAAGCAGCTTAATGACGCGCTGGGGAAGAACGCGAACAACGCGCTGCGAAGTCAGGATCTGACGTTTTCGCAGATGGGAGTTTTAATTTATCTTTCGGAGAGATCCGGAAGGCAGGCGACCTTTAAGGAGATCGAGAAGGCGATTCATAACGCCCAATCGACGACAGCCGGCGTCATGACGAGGCTGGAGAAGAAGGGATTCGTGGAGTGCTTCGGCTCTGTCGAGGACAAGCGGATCAAGGTGGCCCGGCTTACCGATAAGGGCGATGGAATTCTTTCTCAATCCGGATTGCACATGGAAGAGACAGAGGGTAAACTCACGAATGGATTCACGAAGGCGGAGAAGGAGATGTTTCTGGAGCTTCTGAAGAAGGCCAGCGCGAACATGATATAAACGCTCACGATTTTGGTGAGCGTTTATATAAACTTATAATGATAGCATACTGTTAACAGTACGCGTTCGGAAATGGAGAGCGGTCACATGATTAAAGTTTTGAAATTGATTAATAAAAAGCAGCGGCTGTACGTCGGGATCAGCATTGTCTTTATTGTGGTTCAGGTATGGCTGGATCTGAAGCTGCCGGATTATATGTCGAACATCACGACGCTCGTCGAGACGAGCGGAAGCAAGATGTCCGATATTCTGGTACAGGGAGGCTATATGCTTCTGTGCGCGCTGGGCAGCATGGCGGCCGCGATGGTCGTCGGGTATCTGGCGGCGAAGGTGGCGGCGGGGCTCGCGCGGACCTTACGCGGGCAGGTTTATAACAAGACGATGGATTTTTCCATGGAAGAGGTTGGGCGTTTTTCGACATCGAGTCTGATCAACCGGACGACGAATGACATTACGCAGATCCAGAACCTGGTGGCGATGGGTCTGCAGGCGATCATCAAGGCGCCGATCATGGCGGTATGGGCCGTTGTGAAGATTTCCGGAAAAAGCTGGCAATGGACGACGGCGACGGCGGTGGCCGTGTTTGTTCTGATTCTCATGCTGGCAGCGGTATTGATTTTCGCGATTCCCCGTTTTAAAAAGATTCAGGGCCTGACAGATAATCTGAATCGTGTCACGAGGGAGCAGCTTGGCGGTATCCGGGTTGTCCGCGCGTACAACGCCGAGAGCTATCAGGAGAAGAAATTCGCCGACGCGAACGACGAGCTGACACAGACCAACCTTGTGGCGAACCGGGTCATGGCGCTTATGTCCCCGACCATGACGCTGATCAACTCCGGGCTGACGCTCGCGGTTTACTGGATCGGCGCGTATCTGATTGAGGCGAGCGCCGCGACGGCTAAGCTCGCGGTTTTCTCGGACATGGTCGTTTTCTCGAATTACGCGATGCAGGTCATCATGGCCTTCATGCTTTTGAACCTGATTTTTATTCTGCTGCCGAGGGCGCAGGTATCGGCGAATCGTGTCATGGAAGTGCTGGAGACCAAGAACCATATCCTGGATGGGAATGGGGATATGAAGTCGGATGTTCCGAAGGGAACCGTTACTTTCCGCCATGTCTCGTTCCGCTATCCGGACGCGGGCGACGAGGCGCTTACGGATATTGATTTTACCGCGAAAGCCGGCGAGACCATCGCTTTTATCGGCGCGACAGGAAGCGGGAAATCCACTTTGATCAATTTGATCCCCCGGTTTTATGACACGACGGAAGGCGAGGTGCTCGTGGACGGCGTCAATGTAAAAGATTACAAGCAGGAGGAGCTTCATAATCGGATCGGGTATGTGTCACAGAAGGCGACACTTTTCTCCGGATCCGTGGCGAGCAACGTGGCGTACGGCGAGAACGGGCGGCAGGTGATTTCGATGGACGAGATCAAGGACGCCATCGAGATATCCCAGAGCCGTGATTTTGTCGAGGAGATGGAAGGAACCTATAACGCGGATATCGCGAGAGGCGGCACGAACGTGTCCGGCGGGCAGAAGCAGCGTATTTCCATAGCGCGCGCCATCGCCAGGAAACCGGAGATATTGATTTTTGACGATTCATTTTCGGCGCTGGATTACAAAACAGACCGAATGCTGAGAAAAGCGCTGAACGAGAAGACAAAGGGAACGACGAAGCTGATCGTGGCGCAGAGAATCGGCACCATACGGCACGCGGACCGGATCATTGTCCTGGACGGCGGCAGAATCGCCGGCCAGGGGACGCATGAAGAATTGCTGGCCGGATGCCCTGTTTATCAGGAAATCGCGAGCTCACAGCTTTCAAAGGAGGAATTAATCAATGGCTGAGAAAATACAAATGACATCGCGTTCGGGCCCGGGCGGCCCCGGTTCCATGGGAACAGGCGAGAAAAGTAAGAATCTGAAGAAGGCTTTTGCCGAGTTTTTTCATTATATCGGTCAATATAAATGGGCTGTGATGGCCGCCGCGATATTCTCCGTAATCGGCGCCGCGCTTAATCTGATCGGGCCGAATAAATTAAGCGAGATTACGAACATTATTACCGCGGGGCTTTCATCCTCGATCGATATACCGGCTGTTGTCCGTATCGCGGTTCTGCTGGCGGTACTGTACGCGCTTGGGTTCGCCTTTAATTACGCGAAGGGCTTTATCATGGCGACGCTCTCACAGCGTATCATCCAGAACATGAGAAGAGATATTTCCCTGAAGATTGATAAGCTTCCGCTGAAGTATTTCGACTCCCACGCGACCGGCGACGTTCTTTCCCGTGTCACGAATGACGTGGATACCGTCGGTCAGAGCATGAACCAGAGCCTTTCCACGATCATCTCCTCGGTATCGCTGCTTCTGGGATCCGCGATCATGATGTTCGTGACGAACTGGCTGATGGCGCTTACCGGTATTCTGGCGGCGCTGATCGGCTTCATGGGCATGATTTTTATCATCAGTAAATCGCAGAAGTACTATATGACACAGCAGCAGGAGCTGGGCGGCATTAATGGTCATGTAGAGGAAACCTACAGCGGGCACAGCGTAGTTAAGGTATACAATGGCGCGGAAGCGGCGAAGCGGGAATTTCATAAAAGAAACGATCGGCTTTATGACTGCGCGTGGAAGAGCCAGTTCCTGTCGGGACTGATGATGCCGATGATGATGTTCATCGGAAATCTGTCTTATGTTGTTGTCTGTGTAGTCGGCGCGGTTCTCGCGGTCAAGGGAATGATCACGTTCGGCACGATCGTGGCGTTCATGCTCTATATCCGTCAGTTCACGAACCCGCTGCAGAATATCGCGCAGGCGGTCAGCAGCGCGCAGAGCATGGCGGCGGCCTGTGAGCGCGTGTTCGAGTTCCTGGAGGAGGAAGAGATGCCTCCCGAGAATGAAAGCGCGAAAAAACTCGATGATATCAAGGGTGATATCTCCTTCGAGCATGTTAGGTTCGGTTATGACAATGATCGCGTGATCATTCATGATTTTTCCGATCAGGTCGGGGCGGGGCAGAAAATCGCGATCGTCGGCCCGACCGGGGCCGGCAAGACCACGATGGTCAATCTGCTCATGCGGTTCTATGATCTGGACGGCGGCAGGATCACGATTGACGGTATTCCGATCAATGACGAGAAACGCGCGGACATCCGGAAGCTTTTCGGAATGGTACTGCAGGATACCTGGGTGTTTGAGGGCACGCTTCGCGAAAACCTTGTATACAACAAAGAAGGCGTGACGGACGAGCAGCTGGACAAGGTCTGCGCCGCGGCCGGTCTGACAGATCTTGTAAGGCAGATGCCGAAGGGCTATGACACGTATCTGGGCGATAACGCCAATCTGTCCGCCGGGCAGAAGCAGCTGGTCACGATCGCCCGGGCGATGGTCGAGAACGCGCCGCTTCTGATTCTCGATGAGGCGACAAGCTCCGTCGATACCAGAACTGAGGCGAAGGTTCAGAAGGCGATGGATAAGCTGACCGAAGGACGGACCAGCTTCGTGATCGCGCACCGGCTTTCCACAATCCGGAACGCGGATTGCATCCTTGTCATGAAGGATGGGGATATCATCGAGAGCGGCAGCCATGAGGAGCTGCTCGCGAAGGGCGGGTTCTACGCGGATTTATATAACAGTCAATTTGAGAAAGCCGCTTGACACCCGGCGAAACTGAATATATGCTGAAACTATAATAAAAGTACTTGAGCATGAAGGTGAAGGCATGTATGAGGAAAGTCATGATAAAATCAGCAAGACTATCCCACGCCGCGCGAAGAGCGGGCTGAACATTCCGGATTTCTGCGATATGGATCGTTTTGAGCAGGTGATGAAGGATTGGGCGAAAAGCACCGGCCTCGCGACGGTCGCGGTAGGAAGCAACGGTAAATATGTCAGCGGGTGTTATAACTTTACGGATTTTTGCCAGAAGCTGACCAGGAAAAGCCCGGAAGGTCTGCGCCGGTGTATCGAGTGTGATAATCGGGGCTTCGGAACGTATCTTTGCCACGCGGGGCTTGTGGATTTCGCGGCGCCGATCACGTTGGAGGACGGGACACTTCTGGGCAATATTATTGGAGGACAGGTACTGCCGGAACGGCCGGACGAGGAGAAGTTCCGGGCAACCGCGAGAGAACTCGGTATTGACGAGGATACTTACATCGAGGCGCTTCGTAAGGTCAATATCCGCTCCCGGGAGGAGATCAAGGCGTCCGCCGATTTGCTTGCCAACGTGGTCAATATGTTTGTCCGGACGAGCTACGCGGCGCGTCAGAACGCCGCCTCGCTCAACGAAAGAGCGGGCATCATTTCTTCATTAAGCAGGATTTATTTTTGTGATTATTATATCGATCTGGAAGCGGATCGTTTTCTGGAGCTGGACGCGACAGAGGCTCTTGGAGAGCTTTCCGCGAAGCGGTCGAGCGCCGCGGACCTTCTCGCGGATATTCGGGCGTTTATGGTGGAACCTGAATCCGCGGAAGATTTTCGCGCGTTTACGGATCTCTCTACGCTTAGCGAAAGAATCGGCAAACGATACAGCGTGTCGTTTGAGTTTCTGAACGGGAACGAGGGCTGGTGCCGGGCGGTGTTCATCACCGTGCGAAGAGAGATGACCGGACTGGCTTCTCATGTGATTTTCGCTCTGCAGAACATACAAGAGGAGAAGGAAAAAGAGCTGGAAACCAGGAAAGCGCTTCAGGAGGCCGCTGATGAGGCGAACCGGGCCAATCAGGCAAAATCGGATTTCCTTGCCCGGATGAGTCATGATATGCGGACTCCGCTGACCGCGGTAATCGGCGTATGCGATATCGCCTTCGCGAGATATTCGGACCCGGAGCTTACGCGCTATTTTGAGACAATTAAAAACAGCTCCGAGTATCTGCAGTCCATCCTGACGGATATACTGGACATGCAGAAGCTGATCAGCGGCAACGTGACGTTGAGCGCGGAGATCTGCCGCGAGGAGGAAACCGAGCGTATCGTTGAGGCAATTATAAAGCCGATGGCGGATATGAAATTTATTGATTTTCAGGAGAAGACAAGTCAAAACGCGGCCGGTCTTTTTCTAAAAGGCGATATGAAAAGGACACGCCAGATTATCATTAATCTGTTGAATAACGCCGTGAAGTACTCCGGCGAGGGAAGCGTGATTCACTGGACAACGGACGCCGAGGAAATATCGGACAACAGAATACTTATAACGCGTACGATTTCAGATAATGGTCCCGGCATGCCGGAAGAATTTCAGAAAATTATGTATGAGCCCTTTACGAGAGAAAAAGTGAGCCCGGACAGCCAGGGAAGCGGGCTGGGACTCGCGATTGTTAAGAAACTGGTCGACTTAATGGGAGGGACGATTCAATGTGATTCCGCGCCGGGCCGCGGAACGACCTTTACGGTCAAGCTTCCGTACGCGAAAGCCTCCGAGGAGGAAATCGGGGCTTATCCGGGGAACAAAGAAAGCGCCTCGTCTTTTGCCCTGTGCTCGGGCCGCCATTTACTGCTCTGTGAGGATAACGCGATTAACGCGGAAATCATCCGGCAGCTGCTGGAAGCGAAACAGATCACGGCCGATCACGCCGTAAACGGCGCGGAAGCGATCGAGATGGCGCGGAACAAGCGTTATGACGCGATTCTCATGGATATACGCATGCCGGTCATGGATGGCTACGAGGCCGCCAGCAGAATCCGCGAGTTTGACTCCGAGATACCGATCATCGCTCTTTCCGCGAACAATTTCCCGGAAGATATCGAGAAAAGCATACGAAGCGGGATGAACGCGCACATCGCGAAGCCGATTGACACGAAGAAGTTTTTCGCGGAGCTGGGGAGGCTGCTGGGAGAAAGCAAGACGCGGCCCGCGACACAATAATAATCTCCAGGAAACGATGACTTGATTCGTTTCCTGGAGATTTTCTATAATATTGAGTTGGTGAAGGCGCTACTTCGTAACCTTCCGCAGCGCGTTAAAAAGCAGGATCAGCGCGATGGTCAGCAAGGTGTGGCTGATACCGGCGATGCCGGAGATCGCCGCGTCGGCGCCTGTTGAAAGGGCGGTGCCGGTTACCTGATTGATTCCCCGTACGAAGAACATGATGACCATGAAGGGCAGTCCGATGTTATAAAGAACCATGAACAAGCGGAATGATTTCTGCTCCGCGAGAGCGGTTCTTTCGGTAAAAAGCGCGATCAGCAGGAACATGATCGTTCCGAGGGCGAACAGATGCAGGTGGGTGAAGGCGAGAGTTGTTTTACCCGTAAAAGCGTGGAATTTCGTGAACTCGCGGTAGAAGACGCCGCATACGATGGCGGCCATCGCGTAAAAGAACGAGATATTGACGTATTTTTTCATTTGGAAACACTCCTTTTCATATCAAGATAACCGATCATTACGGCCCATACGTACGCGCAGGTCTTAGGAAGCATCAGCGCGCCGATCGGCGGAATACTGTCCGCGAAAAGCACGACGGGCAGGTAGCAGGCGAAGCTTACGGTAATCGCGAGCCACATGTGGCGAAACGCCGGATCTTCGCCATTTCTTGTTTTACGGAAGAAAAGAACGACGATGAGAACGCCGAGGATCGTGAACGGGATGTTGCGATACACGCCCCAGGACAGAGGCGGATTGGCGCTTGTCCAGGCGTTCTGGGGGAAGAGGCACAGAATGATACGCGCGGCCGCCAAAATCCACACGGACGCGGTCAGCGCGCCGGACTCTTCTGTTTCGTAACGTTTCCGCCAGACGTAGTAGAGCAGGACATAGAAGATCGTCATGGTGATGGAGGTTACGAACTTCCCGATACCAAGAGCCGTGACATGATTCGTGAGGCCGTCAGTCAGTTGAGAAAAGACGCGCGGGATAAGATGGAACGAGTCGCCGGCGCCCAGAACGATCGCCATGACGCCGAAAAGCCGGTATTGCCCGTTCCCCCGGCTTCCGCGGACCATAAGGACGCCGAGGGTGATCACGGTGATGAGATAAGCGATGTCAAAAATAGATTCTCCGATTGCCATAAAAATTCTCCTTTCGCTCAAACAGCTTATGAATCAGTAGATCAGTTTCTCAATCAGGCGGATCAGGTAATCGCAGGAATCCGCCTGCTGGATTTCGAGTAAAAGCAGATTGTCAAAGACAAAATCGATGAAAGCGCCGCGCGTGAAGTCTTCGCCGAAAATGTCCGCCTGAACAGCGGGATCCTTGTCAAGAGACATCGCTAAGGAGTTCCGGGCGCGGTCGAGGTAGCGGTTCATGACCTGACGGCCCTCGTCTTTCTCCGACTCGCGGAAGGAGGCGGCGTGCTGCCGGAAGAAGGCAGGATACTCGGCGCTTCCGTCCCGGATACAGTCAAAAAAGCGGCGCGTCTGTTCCCGGAAGTCGGTGGCGCTTTCGCTGTTTTCTGTCATATGAAAGATTTGTTCCCAGATTTTCTCCACGACCGCGCTGACCAGAGCCGCCTTGGAGGGAAAATAACGGTAGACGCAGCCGACGGAAACATTACACGCGCCCGCGAGATCGCGGATATTCAAAGTCCCGATGCCTTCTTTCGAGGCGAGCCGGAGGCTCGCGTCCAGGAGTTCTTCCCTGGAAGTGGCGTTGTGATTCATAAAGTCATCCCCTTCAACATGAACTATGTTCAGTATAGCGCTTTTTGCCGCTTTGTCAAGAAAAACGCGATATAGAAAAGACGATAAAAATATGATATAATTTTTTTACTATTGGAGCAGGAGGATATAAAGGGGGTTGTATGAGCACAGGACAAATGATCAAATTATTTCGCCAAATCATTAAATTTGGCATAGTCGGCGTAATCTGCTTTTTTATTGATTATGGTTTGCTGATTTTCCTGACAAAAGTATTTGGCGTTTATTATTTGGTGTCGGCGGCGATTTCATTTACCGTGTCTGTTATTGTGAATTACAAGCTGTCGATGAAATATGTTTTTCGAGGGAAGGATGATATCAGCAGGCGGACAGAGTTCATCATTTTTGTGGTTTTGAGCGTGATCGGTTTAGGATTGAACGAGATCTTCATGTATCTGTTTACGGATGGCGCGGGAATCAAATATTACATATCCAAAATAGGCGCTACCGTAATTGTAATGATATGGAATTTTGTGACCAGGAAAATATTCCTGGAACAGAAGGATGAGAATACGCCGAAGATCAGGATGATCCTGACACCGGTTCATAAGAAAATTATCCGTGGCGTTCTTCTCGCCGTTTTTCTTTCGGTTATTGTGGAATGGGCTTATCGCGCGGATGTGAAGTCAGTATTCCGTGACCCGGTTTATTACCCGACTGATCAGATGACGATGGAGAATGGCTCGGATGACGAGTGGCAGGATATCACGATTAACGAGGCCGGCCGTGATATTCTGATCGCGGCACCCAATGACTATGTCGCGTCGGTTACTGTTCATTACAGCGTTCCTTTTACCAGTGACACCTCGGTGAAATTGTATTATACGCCGGAGCAGGGAACGTCAAGACTGCGCTCAATGACCGTGAGCGCGCGAGCGGGGGCGGATTCGGTCACGTTTAATGACATCAAGGACGATATCGCGACGGTCCGGGTCGAGGCGTCCGCGGAGAATTCCTCCGGGCCTTCCGTTACAACAGTAGGGGTCAATGAGTTTTCTTTACGCTATTTGCTTTTTCCATTTAACTATAATTCGGTCGCTCGTATCGCGGTTTTCAGCGTAATCGCTACGCTCATTGCCATGCTGTGCCTTTTTGGCCTTAAGAAGGTGCTGGCGTACGGGTATCGATATCGTTTTTGGATTGGGTTTATTATCATTCTTTTGTTCACGATTTGCGGGATTAACGGTTCCTCCATTTCCGCTTTCAATTATTTCCTGCCGGGATACACAAAGGTTCAGGCGCTTGGCTCAACGCGGTTTATTCGTACCGATGAATGGAGCGTGTTCACGCCTATGATGATTTCTCAAAGCCATAGCGGATTTCATTACTTTTCAGAGCTTTATAGAGGCGGGGCTACGGATATGGCGGTTGTGTACGGACAACCGATCCTGGGATTTATCACGTTGTTCCGGCCATTTTTTCTCGTGATACTTTTCGCTGGGGCGGACGCCGGTGTCGCTTTTTATTGGATTGCCCGATTGATTGTTCTGTTTCTTGTTACCTTTGAGACGGGAATGATGATTACGGATAAGGATAAGAGGCTTTCTCTTGTTCTCGCGATCTGTCTTACCGGATCTCCTTTTGTACAATGGTGGTTTGCCGTTAATGGTGTAGCTGAGCTTTTTATCTTTTCGCAGCTCGCTTTATTATTGGTGGATCGTTATATGAGAACAGATCCCGCGGAGCGCGCGCGGAAACTTGTGTACGCGCTGTTGTTCGCGTGGTGCGGCGGGTGCTTCGCTGTGATTCTTTATCCGGCCTGGCAGGTCCCGGTCGCTTATATCGCTTTAGTGATATTGATATGGATTATCGCCCGGAATCGCCGTCATTTCCGTTTTACGCGTTATGATCTGCTGAATATAGCGGCGGCTATTGCCTTGCTCGTGGTATTCGGAGCGTATTATTATCATATGTCCGGCGAAACGATTCACCTTGTTATGAACACGGTATATCCGGGCGCGCGCGTCGGCGCGGACGGGGAGAAGAAAAATATCATTAGATTGTTTGAGTCATGGGGAAATCTGCTGCTGCCATACGCGAATGATGTAGGGAATGTCAGTGAGAGGGCGAGGATTCTTGATTTCTTCCCGCTTGGGATTCTGATTTCGGTTTACGCGATGATCAAGTGAAGAAAAGCGGACTCATTATCCATTTTGTTACTGCTTCTGGACGCGGTTTTTATATTCTATATGATGGTACCGTGGCCCGCGCGGCTGGCGAAGGTCACGCTGCTTTCCTTTACGAACGCCTTTAGAATTATTCCGATTGTAGAATCGCTTAACTTATTTCTGCTCGTTCGAGCGTTAAGTCAGGCGCGGGAAGTGGTCGCGGGTAAGCTGATGAGCGCGCTCATGGTTTTCTGCGGTCTTCTGATGACAAGCGGCGTATTAATTCAATATAGTACCGATCTGATTGAGCGGGATTACCTGGAGCTTGTGTTAATAGTGGCCGTGGTGGTCACCTGCGTGGTTATCCGCGGCGTTCTGTCGAATGTCAGAAAGCATGAGGGAAAACTGGTGATTCTGGCACTGGTACTGGCCGTCGCGTCGGGATTTATAGTGAACCCGATTCAGGTCGGTGTTTCCGGTTTGACGAACAGCTCGTTTATGAAGGAAATTGAGTCTTTAAATAAAGAAGAACCGGGTCTGTGGGCTGTCGCGGACTCCGTTCAGACGATGAATAATGTCCCGACCATGGTTGGGGCGGCTACGCTTAATTCCACAAGCACATACCCCAACTTCGCGATGTGGGAGATACTGGATCCGGAAGGTGAATATAAGGAATACTATAACAGGTATCTGCATGTCAATATTACGGTGTCCGATGTCGCGGAACCGACTTACGCGTTGAACGCGGCGGACTCGTTGGAACTCGGTCTGAGTCTCGAGTCGCTTAAGAAATTGGATGTTCATTATATAATGAGCGGCTCGGATTTGGCTTCAGTTGCCGGAGCGGAAGATCATTTGACATTACTCTATGAAGAAGGCGGATATTTTATTTATAAACTTTTCTAAGGAGGATCAATAATATGGATCAAATCGCGATTATGATACCATGCTATAACGAGAGCGAGACAGTGAAAAAGGTCGTGGAAGACTGGAAGCGCGAGCTGCCGGAAGCCGTTATTTACGTGTATGATAATAACTCGACGGATAACACGGCGAAAATCGCGGAAGAGGCAGGCGCGGTCGTCCGACATGAGTACAATCAGGGCAAAGGTAACGTGATCAGGCGCATGTTTCGGGAAATTGACGCCAGATGCTATATTATGGTCGATGGGGATGACACGTATCCGGCGGAATATGGCAGACAGATGGCGGAGGCGGTGCTTTCCAGAGAAGCGGACATGGTCATCGGCGATCGGCTTTCATCGACCTATTACGAGGAAAATAAAAGACCGTTCCACAATTTCGGGAATGATTTGGTGCGTTCCTCGATCAATCAGCTTTTTAAAACGGACATTCGGGACATTATGACTGGATACCGCGCCTTCAGCTATCTCTTTGTGAAGACATTTCCGGTTCTGTCTCGGGGATTTGAAATTGAGACGGAGATGACGATCCACGCGATTGACAAAAATTCGCGTATTGAGAATGTCGTGATCGAGTACCGCGACAGGCCGGAGGGCAGTGAGTCGAAGCTGAACACGTACTCAGATGGCTTTAAGGTGCTTCGTACGATCGGGCGGTTGTTCCGCGTGTATAAGCCGATGAATTATTTCGGGGCTCTGGCGGCAATTTTCGCGATTATCGCGGTTCTGATCGATATTCCTGTGTTCGCGACGTATTTCGCGACGGGACTGGTACCGCGATTTCCAACATTGATCATAAGCGGTTTTCTGATTATGGCGGCGCTGCTCGCGCTTTTTACGGGACTGATACTTCTGACAATCATGATAAAAGACAGGCAGGAGTTTGAGTTCCGGCTTAATATGGCCCGCGGATGGATGCTTGACAGGGAGAATCAGAGGATGGAGGACGATTTGCTTGATCGCGTTTGATACAACGGAAACTTTGTTTTTTAATGTCGGCATAGAAACCTTTTCCATTCTGGTTTTGGGAATCGTTTATTTTGGAAGCGGCGGCGGTTTCGCGGATGACCGGGACAACCGGCTGCTCCGGCAGAATGTTTTATTCATCACTTTTACGCTTTTCGCGGACATCTGTACCTGGCTTATTAACGGAAAGCCGGGCAATAGCGCGCGCTTCATCGGTTATCTCGCGAACAGCGCGTATTTTCTGCTCCAGCTGGTCGTGGCGAGGGAATGGCTGCGATACGCGTATTACCGGGTCTATTTGCGTAAGATGGCGGCGAGAACGGAGACGCTGGTCATGAATATTCCGTTCATGGTTATGGGAGCGATAACACTAACGTCTCCCTTTACAAGGCTGGTTTTTTATCTGGACGCGGCGAATTATTATCATCGAGGAGTCATTACGCCGGTGTTTTCTGTTATTACGCTGGGATATCTGATGTCCGCGTCCGTTATGGCTATTTCGCGCCGCGGTAAAGAGGTGCTTTATGACCGTAAAAATGAGCTCAGAACGATTGGCTTTTTCGCGGTATTTCCGTTGCTGGGAGGAACGGTTCAGACGATTGTGTTCGGCTGTACCGTACTGTGGCCCTGTGTGACGCTCTCTATTTTGATTATTTTTATTAACCGTAAGAACCGCGAGGTTTCGCAGGATCCGCTTACCGGGATGAATAACCGTGGAAGGCTGGACCGCTATCTACAGACATACGCGGAAAACGGTGAGGGAAATGGCGTGACGCTGATCATGGCGGATATTAATTTTTTTAAGAAAATCAATGACCGGTTCGGGCACGACATGGGCGACAGCGCCTTGGTTCGAATGGCGGATATACTGCGATCCACTTTTCGCGGCGAGCCTGTTTTTTTATCCCGCTATGGCGGCGACGAGTTTGTGATCGTGCTGGCGGGAACCGAGGCAGGCGCGGCGGAAGAAGCCATAAGCCGGATCCGGAGAAATCTTGAGGATTCCAACAGAGAAGATCGTTATCCGTACACACTCAGCGTCAGTCTGGGATACGCTGTCTCCCGGGATTACTCAAGTGAACAGGCCAAAGACGTTCTGATCCGGGCGGACCGGAATATGTATTTGGATAAACAGAAATATCATAAAGCGGGAAACCGCTCTTTTCTGAAAGAATAAGAGCGGTTTCCCGTAACTGGTTACTAAATTCGCCAGATATCGTTGTTGTATTGGCGGACGGTACGGTCCGAAGAGAAGAAGCCGGCGTTCGCGATATTGAACAGCGCTTTCCGGGCCCAAAGATCTTCCGAGAGCGTGTCATAGAGCGCGTGGGACTTGATCCGACAGTAATCCTCGAAATCCGGAAGTGTCATGAACCAGTCTTTGTTGATCAATTCCGAATAGAGGCGGACCAGTGAAGTCTGGTCACCGACCTTCCGCGTGGCGCTGCCGGCCAGGAAATTGAGCGCGGAGGCGATTCGCCGGTCTTTTTCATACCACTCATGGGCTTTATAGTCCTGGAAACGGTAATGGGCGATAACGGCGTCGCTGCTCTCGCCGAAGGTATAGATATTGTCCGAGCCGACCAGATTCGCGATTTCCACGTTGGCGCCGTCCATTGTGCCGAGCGTGACCGCGCCGTTGAGCATCAGCTTCATGTTGCTGGTGCCGCTCGCTTCCTTGGAGGCAAGGCTGATCTGTTCTGAAATATCGCAGGCGGGAATCATTTTCTCCGCGAGCGTCACATTATAGTTCTCAACCATGACGATCTTGAGCCATTTATTGACTTCAGGGTCGTTATTTATTATCTCGGCGACGCAGAGGATCGCGTGGATAATATCTTTGGCGAGTGTATAGGCGGGAGCCGCCTTGGCACCGAAAAACACGGTCACGGGCACGTCCGGCATTTTCCCGGATTTGATTTCCTGGTACTCGTGAATGATCCAAAGTAGATTGAGCTGTTGCCTTTTATACTCGTGAAGACGTTTTGCCTGTATATCGAATACGGAAGAGGGGTCGACATCAATTTTTTCGTTCGCGCGTACCCAGTCCGCCAAGGCTTTTTTGTTGCCCGCCTTGACGTCGCGCAAGCGCTTCAGAAAAGCGCGGTCATCTTTAAACTTGAGCAGGTCCTGAAGCCGCTCCGCGTCTTTTTTCCAGCCTTCGCCGATCGCTTCGGTAATCAGCGCGGTCAGAGCCGGGTTACAGGACATCAGCCATCTGCGGAATGTGATTCCGTTCGTCTTATTGTTGAATTTCTCCGGGTAAATCGTGTAGAAGTTATTCAGCTCGCTGTTCTTGAGAATTTCGGTATGCAGAGCCGCGACGCCATTGATGGACTTCGCGTAGTGGATGTCGATGCTGGCCATATGGACATTTTCGTCCTTGTCAATGATACGAACGGAAGGGTCGTCATATTCCGCGCTTACAAGCGCGTCCAGGTTCTCGATGATCGGAACCAGCTGAGGAACGGCTTCCTCCAGATAGTGTTTGGGCCAGGTTTCGAGAGCCTCGGCGAGAATCGTGTGGTTGGTATAAGCGCACATTTTCGTGACGACCTGAATCGCCTCGTTCTCTTTCAGACCTCGCTCGCCAAGGAGCCGGATCAGCTCCGGGATGATCATGGTAGGGTGCGTGTCGTTGATCTGGATCACCGCGTAATCCGCCAAATACCGTAAATCCGCGCAGCCGCGCGCCGCGCATTCGTCGAGAATCAGCCTCGCCGCGTTGGCGACCATGAAATATTCCTGGTAGACCCGCAGAAGCCGGCCGTCGTCATCGCTGTCGTCCGGGTAGAGGAAAAGTGTCAGATTTCTGGCGATATCGGTCTTATCAAAGCGAATCCCATCCTTGATGATATTCTCGTCGACGCTGTCGACATCAAAAAGCCGCAGACGGTCGCTTTTGTTTTCGTAACCGGTGATATTGATTTCATACATGGTAGAGGTCAGCGAGAACTTACCGAAATCAATTCTATAGTGGCGATCGTCGCGGCGAACCCAGTTTTCGCGGCCCCACATCAGCCAGCTGTTCGGAGTTTCGTACTGTTTATTATCGGCGAATACCTGCTTAAAAAGCCCGCAGTGGTAAGCGAGGCCGACGCCGTCGGCGGGAATTCCGGTCGTCGCGCAGCTATCCAGAAAGCAGGATGCCAGACGTCCGAGACCGCCGTTTCCAAGCGAAGGCTCCGCCTCCAGCTCCTCGAGAGCCGCGAGGGATTTCCCGGCAGCGGCAAGCTCGGCTTTTACGGAATCATACAGGCCTAAGTTGATCAGGTTGTTGCTTAAAAGTTTTCCAATCAGAAATTCCGCGGAAATATAATAGAGTCGTTTCTTTCCGTCATGAAAACCGCGCTCGGACGCCGCGTCTGTTGTCAGCCGAAGCGCCGCGTTGTAAAGTTCCAGATCCGTACATTCGGACAGAGCCCTGTCCGCGTAATTCTTTAAACTATATTGCTTCATAAGTCTCGCCTCCAAACGATTTAAAAAGGTTTCGTGTCTTCTTGAAGATAATATAATCTTATTTTTTTCGAAAATCTTGCAGTATATGACCGAAAAGTTGTACAATCGTATTATCGAGCGGGAGGCGGAATAATGAATCTGGAAAATTACGCGCAGTATAAAGAGACGAAAATACACGAGCAGCCGGGTTTTTCTTATAATACCTATCTTTGTACGATACCGGATGATTTTGAGAAGGTAGGTCTTCATTGGCACGATCAGATTGAATTGATTTATATCAAAAAAGGCCGGGGAATCGTATCGGTCGATCTTACTTCCCACGAGGTGGAAGAAGGCTGTATCGTGTTTGTTTTTCCGGGACAGCTTCATTCGATTGAGCGATATGAGTCGTCCAGGATGGAATATGAGAATATAATTTTCTCGCTTTCCATGCTGGAATCGGCGGAAACGGACTGGTGCTCGCGGGCGGTCTTTGAGCCGCTTCGGGCGGGAACGCTGCGTTTTCCGTCTGTGTTAAGGCCGGGAACGGAGGAGAGAGCGCGGGCGGCCGCCTTTGTGGACGCGGCGGATCGCGCGTGCGACCAGAAGGAAGCCGGTTATCCGCTGGCGGTCAAGGGCGAAATGCTTCTGATGTTCTACGCGCTGTATTCCTATCGTACGGAGAACGCGCCTAAAAGCGCCGGCAAGGACGCGGCGCGGATTAAGCAGGCGCTGTCCTGGGCGAGGGATCGTTACTCGGAACGTCTGACGATCGAGGAGGCCGCTTCCGCCGTCGGATACAGTCCGTCCTATTTCATGCGGTTTTTTAAAGAGAATGTCGGCCAGACCTTTTTTGAGTATCTGATCGATTATCGGTTGACCGCCGCTTCGAGACTTTTGACGGAGACGGACGAGAACATCAGCGAGATCGCGCTGGAGTGCGGATTCGAGAATATCTCTTATTTCTGCCGTTCTTTCAAGAAGAAATACGGCGTCACGCCCAGAGGCGCGCGAAGAGAGCGGAACTAGGACAATAATTAGACAATATGCACAAAAAGTCTGACAAAAAACTGTAATATGTGATGAAAATGAAAAAAGGGGCTTGCGTCGGAAACGTTTCCGGTGTATTGTATAGACATAGCCGGGAACGTTCCCGATAACGTTACCGACAACGTTTCCAATAAACAGCTTCTTTTAAATTTCTCAGAATAATAAAGGTGAACAAGGAGGAAAATTATGAGAAAAATGAAGAGATTTACCGCGTTTACGTTAGCGGCCATCATGGGACTCGCGATGCTGCAGGGCTGTGGCTCGTCATCTACCAGCAGTTCCGACAGCGCTTCGAAAACAGCGGCGACAGGCAAGGTTTATTATCTGAATTTCAAACCGGAGCAGGCGGATCAGTGGACCGCGCTCGCGAAGAAGTACACGGACGAGACCGGAGTACCGGTAACAGTTACGACAGCGGCTTCCGGAACATACGAGCAGACATTGAAATCCGAGATGGCGAAGACGGAAGCTCCCACGCTTTTCCAGGTCAACGGCCCGGTAGGTCTCGCTTCCTGGAAAGATTACTGCCTGGATCTTTCAAATTCCGATATTGATAAGGATCTTTCCTCGAAGGACTTCGAGCTGAAGGATGAGAGCGGACAGGTCAAAGGTATCGCTTACGTTATTGAGACTTACGGTATCATCTACAACAACGCGCTGATCAAGAAATACTGCGAGACTTCCGGCGCGAAGATCAAATCCGTAGATGAGATCACTTCCTTCGCGAAACTGAAAGAAGTAGCGGACGACATTCAGTCCAAGGCGGACCAGCTGGGAATCAAGGGAGCGTTTACGTCGGCCGGTTTCGATTCCTCATCCGACTGGAGATTCAAGACGCATCTGGCGAACCTCCCGATCTACTATGAGTATAAGGACAACAACGAGACTTCCACAGAAGCGATCAAGGGTACATACCTCAATGATTTCAAGCAGATTTTTGATTTGTATCTGACAGATTCCACGACGGACCGTACGCTCCTTTCCGGCAAGACCGGTGACGACGCGGCCGCTGAGTTCGCTACAGGCCAGGCAGTCTTTTATCAGAACGGCACCTGGGCTTACAAGGATATCCAGGGCAATGACGTATCCGACGACGATCTGGGCATGCTTCCGATTTATATCGGCGCGAACGGTGAGAGCTCACAGGGCCTTTGCACAGGTTCCGAGAACTACTGGTGCGTGAACTCCAAGGCTTCCAAGGAAGACCAGGACGCGACGCTCGCGTTCCTGAAATGGGTCGTTGAGTCTGACGAGGGTCGTAAAGCCCTTTCCGATGACATGGGATTCGTAACGCCGTTCTCAACCTTCACGGATGAGTATCTTCCGAAGAACCCGCTGGTTGTCTTCGCGCAGAAGTATAACGCGAGCAAGACGCCTGTATCATGGAACTTCACGACAATGCCTTCCGAACAGTGGAAGAATGATGTAGGCTCCGCGATGCTGGAGTACGCGCAGGGCACAGGTGAGTGGGACGCGGTTAAATCAGCGTTCGTGGATAACTGGGCGACAGAATACAAGGCGGCTCACAGCTCAGCTCAGTAGATCCGGAAATCATTCAATTATACAGTAAGTCGTTCATCGCGGAGGGTGGGTCTTATACAGCCCATCCTCCGCTTATTTTAAATATGAGGTCAATAATATGGAAAAAGCGATAAAAAGATACTTTCCTATTTTTGTTCTTCCTACATTTCTCGCGTTCATTATCGGGTTTATCGCGCCGTTCGCGGAAGGTATCTGGCTTTCCTTCTGTGATTTCACGACGATCAATGACGCGAAGTGGGTCGGACTCGCGAATTATATCAAAATCATGGCGGATGACACCTTCGGGCACGCGTTCCGCTTCACGACACTTTTCACGATTGTCACAGTCATCCTGATCAATTTGCTGGCGTTCGCGCTGGCGCTGGCGCTTACGAAGAAATTCAAGGGCACGAATTTATTCCGGACTGTTTTCTTTATGCCGAATCTGATCGGCGGTATTATCCTTGGTTATATCTGGAACCTTCTTCTGAACGGCGTTCTTCTCGCTTTTAAGAAAACTCTTACGTATTCTTCCGTTTATGGATTTGTGGGACTTGTCATTCTGATGCTCTGGCAGCAGATCGGGTATATGATGATCATTTACATCGCCGGTATCCAGAACATTCCGACGGATTTGATCGAGGCGGCCAAGATCGATGGCGCCAATAATAAACAGATTTTGAAAAACATCACAATTCCGATGATTATGCCAAGCATTACGATCTGCACATTCCTTACGCTGACAAACGGGTTCAAGTTGTTTGATCAGAACCTCGCTCTTACCAACGGCGAGCCATCGCATATGTCAGAAATGCTCGCGCTGAATATTTATAACACGTTTTATGGCAGGACTGGATGGGAAGGCGCCGGACAGGCGAAAGCGGTAGTCTTCTTTATTCTTGTGGCCGTGATCGCTCTTATACAAAATCGTCTGACCAGCAGAAAGGAGATACAGGCATGAAAGAGAAAACCAAGAAGCGCAATATACTTTTCACGATTCTTTTCGGAGGCCTTTCGATCGCGTGGCTGTACCCGATCTACCTGGTCGTTATCAACTCCTTTAAGAAGAAGGCCTATATCAACGAGAAGCCGTTCCAGATTCCGACCGGCAAAATGTTCGTGGGCCTTAGCAACTATTTGAACGGTATCGCCAAGACCGGATTCTTCAAGGCCTTTGGCTGGACACTTTTTATCACGATCTGTTCCGTGGCGGTCATTATCCTGTGCACATCAATGTGTGCCTGGTATCTGGGGAGAGTGCATAATAAGGTCACGAAGACCATCTACGCGCTCTGTCTGTTTTCCATGATCGTGCCGTTCCAGATGGTCATGTTCCCGCTTTCCAAAATCGCGAATCAGCTGCGGCTCAACACGCCGTGGGGCCTGATCATCATTTATCTCGGCTTCGGCGCGGGTCTGGCGATTTTCATGTTTTCCGGCTTTATCAAATCGATTCCGCTGGAAATCGAGGAGGCGGCCATGATTGACGGGTGTTCCCCGATCCAGACATTTTTCCTGGTCGTTTTCCCGATTCTGAAGCCGACGGCGATCACGATCGCGATTCTGGAGACGATGTGGATCTGGAACGATTATCTCCTGCCGTATCTGGTCCTGGATATTAATAAGTACAAAACGATTTCCATCGCCGTTCAGTATCTGCGCGGCGGTTATGGCTCAATTGATATGGGCGCGATGATGGGCGTGCTGGTATTGGCGATTATTCCGATCATTCTGTTCTATCTGTTCTGCCAGAAATATATTATAGAAGGCGTTGTGGCCGGCGCCGTGAAGGGATGATCCTGTATGATTCTGAAAGATCGAAAAGCCGGCGTTCTCATGCCGATTTTCTCACTGCCTTCCCCCTATGGGATAGGAACGTTCGGCAAGGAGGCGTACGCGTTCGCGGACTGCCTTAAGAAAGCCGGGCAATCCTATTGGCAGATTCTGCCGATCGGCCCGACCGGTTACGGAGACTCTCCGTATCAGAGCTTTTCAACCTACGCGGGCAACCCGTACTTCGTCGACCTGGATACGCTGAAGGAAGAAGGGCTTTTGACGGACGCGGAGATTCGTTCCTTCGAGTGGGGCGCGGATCCGGAGGCTGTTGATTACGGGCTTTTATATAAGAACCGTTATGAGCTTCTGGCGATGGCCTGGCGAAGATTTAAGCAGGACGCGGACTATGAGCGTTTTCTGGAGGAAGAGAGCCATTGGCTGGATGGTTACGCGGATTTTATGTCGCGAAAAGACGGGCGGAGCGCGGATTTTCATCGCTTTGTTCAGTATAAGTTCTTCACGCAGTGGTTCAAGCTTAAAAGCTACGTGAACTCGTTGGGCATAAGCGTGATCGGGGATATTCCGATTTACGTGGCGATGGATTCCGCGGATGTTTTATCCGATAAGAAACTTTTTCAATTTGACGAGAATGGAATTCCCTCTGTAGTGGCGGGTTGTCCGCCTGACGCTTTCTCAGCCGACGGGCAGCTTTGGGGGAATCCGCTGTATGACTGGGATTATCATGAAAAGACCGGTTATAAATGGTGGATCGATCGGCTGCGGCATTGCTTCCGGTTGTATGACGTGACACGAGTCGATCATTTCAGGGGGTTTGATGAGTATTACACGATCCCGTACGGCAGCGAAACAGCGAAGATCGGCGAGTGGAAAAAAGGCCCCGGCATGAAGCTTTTTAACGCGTTGCGGAACGCGCTCGGAGATGAGCCGATCATTGCCGAGGATCTTGGTTTCCTGACACCTTCGGTCGAGAAGCTGGTCGAGAATTCAGGTTTTCCGGGTATGAAGGTGTTTGAGTTTTCTTTTGATTCCAGGGACGAAGCCAAGCTTTTACCCGATACCTGGAAGCCGAATAATGTCGCGTATACCGGCACGCATGACAACCAGACGCTTATGAGCTGGTTCCTGGAGCTGACGGAAGCGGATAGACAGTACGCCGCGGAGTACATGAGACGTGACGTGAAGGATATTCTGGCGGGGGATTATGTGTATGATTTCATCCGTCTGACGATGGCGACGGACGCGAACACGGCAATCGTGCCATTGCATGATTATAAGAGACTGACGAAAGACGCGCGAATCAATACGCCGGCCACCTGCGGCGATAACTGGCGGTATCGGTTTACAAAAAATATTTTTTATGATAAAGTATGGGATGATATATTAGCTGTGACAACGGAAAGCGAGCGCGCGTAAGGTAAGGGATGAACGTGGAGAGCGTAACAATCAAAGAGATAGCGAAGATTTGTCATGTCGGCGTGTCGACAGTATCCCGCGCCATTAATAATCACCCGGATATTAACCAGGAGACGAAGGATCGTATAATGAAGGCGATCGAGGACTATGGGTATGTTCCGAATAACGCCGCCAGAAACCTGAAGATCACGGATGGTAAGACGATCGCGGTCCTTGTAAAGGGCATCACGAACCCGTTCTTTTCTGATATGATCCGCGTATTTGAGCGGGATCTGGTCGAGAGGGGCTATTCGATGATCCTGCAGCATGTGGATGAGCATCAGGATGAGGCGGACGCCGCGATGCTGCTGGAGAGAGAGAAGCGTCTGAACGGGATTATTTTCCTGGGAGGTATTTTCGCGAGAGCGGAAGAGCGTCTGGATCGGATCGGTGTGCCTTTTGTTTTCAGCACGGTCGGGGTTACCGACAGCGTGAAGCATAACCGCTACGCTTATGTGGCTGTCAATGATGTCTCCGAGAGCCGCCGTATGGTCGAATATCTTCTGGATCTGGGAATGAAGCGTATCGCAATTATCTGCGCGAGCGAGCGGGATCGTTCCATCGGCGCGCTTCGGCTGGATGGTTATTTTGAGGCTTTGGAGGCGAGAAATATCACGCCCGACCCGAAGCTGGTCTTAAGGCCGGTTGATGAACAGGACACATATTCGTATAAGAATGGGTATGAGCGTGTGAAGCGGCTTTACAAGTCGGGGACGAAATTTGATTGTGTCTACGCGATTTCCGACACAATGGCGATCGGGGCGATACGAGCCCTGCGCGATTTAGGACTTCGGGTTCCGGAGAATGTTTCGGTGGCCGGTTTCGATGGTCTGACGACAGGGCGTTACACAATTCCGACACTTACGACACTGAAACAGCCGAACGAGGCGATGGCGCATGAATCGGCGATGGCGCTGTTCGAGCAGATCGAGCATCCGGAGAATCCCAAGCAGCATAAGCTGTTTGAGGGCGAGCTGATCATCGGTGAGTCAACTAAATAATAAACTTAACGCGGCCGCGGATAGCGTATTACACGTCATTCGCGGCCGCGGTTTGTTATTTCTTCATGGAGTTCAGATATGTGGCGACCATGAAAGCGATTTTGCAGGTCATGGCGTCCTTGAACACGCGGATGTCGAGACCGATGGTCTGTTTGAGCTTCTCAAGCCGGTAAATCAAGGTGTTCCGATGCAGGAAAAGCTGGCGCGCGGTTTCGGAAACGGACAGGTTGTTCTCGTAAAAAGTATCGATCAGCCGCCGCGTCTCGTCATCGATTTCCGGGATATCCCCCTTGAAAACCTCCCGCAGGAACAGGCGGCAGGCGTCTTCCGGCAGCTGGTAGATCAGCCGACCGATGCCCAATTTCGCGTAAGAAAAAATATTCTCGTTATTATAGAAGATATCGCCGATTCTAAGAGAAAGTCTGGCTTCCTTATAAGCTTCCGCCGTTTCAATCAGAGCCGCGGCCTCCGTTCCGTAAGCGACACGGACACGGGCCATCGCCTCTGTATTGAGCATGTCGATCATGACGCGGGCAACGGACTCGGGGTCCGCTTCTTCGTCCCGCTTGTCAAAAAGCTTGACAAGGGCGAGAACGCTCTCATCCATCGTGAGCAGGAAATCGCCGGAGCCGGCGAGAAAAAGGTGTTTCAGCACATGATAGACATTCTCGCTGTCCGAACGTTCCGCTTCAATCAGGAAGACGATTCTCTTTCCTTCCATAGGAATATGGAACCGGGACGCGCCCAGCCGGCAGTCGTCTTCGGAAAGCTCGCCTGTCAGAAGCTTGCGAACAAAATCCGTCCGGCTGTTCTTCTCCCGGTACGCTTCGGTGACCAGAGAGATGCCGCGGATGATTTCCTCAATATCTTCCGCCTCGTCCGCTTCGACCCGGAATTGGATTCCGGTAACCCGATTAAGTTCATTCAGGGACTTTCGGAGAGATTCTTCTTCCGTCATCGCCGCGCCTCCTTCACTGTCATCGTAATTGCCGGTTTCGTCATAATAACATTTTTATCTGGGATTTCTTGTAGGTCTGCCCATATCAAATCCGGCTTTCTTTCAGTATACTATGATCATCGAAACAATACAAACTTACTTTTCTTTCAGGAGGAAATTATAATGGCGTCACTTTCATTAGAGCACATCGGCAAAGAATATCCGAACGGTTTCAAAGCGGTCAAGGATTTTAATCTGGAAGTCGCGGACAAGGAATTTATCATTTTTGTCGGCCCGTCCGGCTGCGGCAAGTCAACGACACTTCGTATGATCGCCGGCCTTGAGGACATTTCAGAAGGAACACTCAAAATCGATGACAAGGTCATGAACGATGTTGAGCCGAAAGACCGCGATATCGCGATGGTTTTCCAGAACTACGCTCTTTATCCGCATATGACAGTATTTGACAATATGGCTTTTGGATTGAAGCTTCGTAAGGTTCCCAAAGATCAGATCAAGCAGCAGGTAGAAGAGGCGGCGAAAATCCTGGATCTGGACAAGCTTCTGGACCGCAAGCCCAAAGCGCTTTCCGGCGGCCAGAGACAACGTGTCGCGATGGGACGCGCGATCGTGCGTAATCCCAAGGTATTCCTGATGGATGAGCCTCTTTCCAACCTTGACGCGAAGCTGCGTGTCCAGATGCGTACCGAGATCTCCAAGCTGCACCAGAGACTCGGCGCGACCATTATTTATGTAACGCATGATCAGACAGAGGCGATGACGCTGGGAACCAGAATCGTTGTCATGAAGGACGGCATTGTTCAGCAGATCGACACGCCGCAGAATCTCTACGATCATCCCTGCAACGAGTTCGTTGCCGGCTTCATCGGATCACCGCAGATGAACTTCATGGACGCGAAGGTCAAAGTCAACGGCAAAAACGTCACTCTTCAGGTCGGCGACTCCAACCTGAACGTACCCGCTTCCAAAGCGGCGAAGCTCATCGATGGCGGTTACGACGGTAAGACGATCGTTCTCGGCATTCGTCCGGAGGATGTCCGCGACGACGAAATCTTCCTGAACCAGTACCCGGACGATACCATAACCGCGAAGATCCGTGTTTACGAGCTCCTGGGCGCCGAAGTCCTTCTGTATTTCGACTTCGCCGGCAGCCAGATGACCGCCCGCGTAAATCCCCGCACCTCCGCCCGCGCGAACAGCGTCGTGAAATTCGCCTTTAACATGGAGAAATCGCATTACTTCGACAAAGAAACAGAGCAGATTATTACGGATTAGGATTATATAAGTAAGTTCACAGGATTAAGTATAGGGCCTCATTCAGAGATTATGTCTCTGGGTGGGGCCTTATTGGTGGCCGCGGGCGTGTCAAGACACGGCCTGCGGCGCAAGTTGTTCTTTAGCGCGTCCCGCGGGCATGCCTGATAGGGCGGTTTCGGTAAATTCCGCCCCTAATTCCGCCAGCCAAACAACCCACGCTAGCGAATCATGGCGATTGGCAGGAATCGTCTAAGGATGACGACAAGAAGCTTCTAATACACCCATTTTGAAGAATCTCGCGGTATAGGGCGATTTTACAAGCGGATTTTAAACAACGAGTTTGTCAGAAGCCGTTTTCAAAGGCATGGCGGCGACCGGTCGTCTGGCGGAAGAAATAAGTTGCTTCTGCTGTACAATTCACCCCGGCACAGCCGACAATTCGCCCCGGAACAACGAAGCAAGACACGATCCCAGGCGCGCCCAATCCTTCAGCGCGTCCCGCGGGCATGCCTAATGGGGCTGTTTCGGTAAATCCCGTCCCTAATTCCGCCAGCTAGACAACCCGCGCTCGCGAATCAGGACGATTGGCAGGAATCGTCTAAGGAAGATGACAAGAAGCTTCTAATACACCCATTTTGAAGAATCTCGCGGTATAGGGAGATTTTACAAGCGGATTTTAAACAACGAGTTTGTCAGAAGCCGTTTTCAAGGGCTTGGCGGCGACCGGTCGTCTGGCAGCAGAACTAAATCGCTCCTGCTGTACAATTCACCCCGAAATAGCCGGCAATTCGCCCCGAAATAGCCGGCAATTCGCCCCGGAACAGCGAAGCAAGACACGTTTCCAAGTCCTATCAGTTGCTTATTGCGCCCCGCGGGCATGCTTAAGCAGATGAGATTCGGTAAATCCAACCCTTCATTCCGCTAGCAAGACACTCCGCGTTCGCGAATCAGGACGATTGTTAGGAATCGTCTAAGATCAGCGACAAGAAGCTTCTAATACACCCATTTTGAAGAATCCCGCGGTATAGGGAGATTTTACAAACGGAATTTAGACAACGCGACTGTCAGAAGCCGTTTTCAATGGTTTGGCGGCGGTTGGTAGTCTGGCAGCAGAAATAAATCGCTCCCGCTGTACAATTCGCCCCGAAATAGCCGGCAATTCGCCCCGGAACAACGAAGCAAGACACGTTTCCAAGTCCTATCAGTTGCTTATCGCGCCCCGCGGGCATGCTTAAGCAGATGAGATTCGGTAAATCCAACCTTTCATTCCGCCAGCCAGACACTCCGCGTTCGCGAATCAGAACGATTAGCAGGAATCGTCTAAGATCAGCGACAAGAAGCTTCTAATACACCCATTTTGAAGAATCTCGCGGTATAGGGAGGTTTTACAAGCGGATTTTAGACAACGCGCCTGTGGAAACACGGTTTTATAGGCTTGACGGTGGTTGGTTGTCTGGTAGAAGAAATAAATCGCTCCCGCTGTACAATTCTCCCCGAAATATCCGGCAATTCGCCCCGGAACAACAAAGCAAGACACGCCATCAAACGCGTCCAATTTCTTATCGCTTCTCGCGGACAAGCCTAAACATATGAGATTCGGTAAATCCCGTCTTTAATACCTCCAGCCGGGAACCACCCTGGCATATCCGGCAATTCGCCACGAAATAACGAAGCAAGACACGCCCCCAAACGCGCGCAATCCTTATCACTTCCCGCGAAACCCTTATAAACAGGCGTTTTCGCTCCATCAACACCCCCTCCGTTAGCACAAATTTGGATTAGCAATTTTGTCCGGAACAATTTAGTGCTACCGTTTTCTGAATTATTAAATTTTCATAAAAAAGTGAAGAACCCCGAAATGTAAATGCTATTTTCCTCATGGTATATTTTGTTTAACAAGAAAACCTATTCATCAAACAAGGAGGAAAAAGTTATGAAAAAAAGATTGATCGCGGCGCTGCTTTGCGCGGTAATGGCGTTTGGTCTCATCGCCGGCTGCGGAAGCTCCAGCAGCACGACAAGCAGTTCGTCAGGAAGCTCATCATCGAGCTCATCGTCCTCGAGCGGCGGAAAGAAAATCGGTATTTCGATGCCGACGAAATCCCTTGAGCGTTGGAACCGTGATGGCAGCTACCTGCAGGAACAGTTCGAGAAGGCCGGTTACAAAGTAGAGCTTACTTACTCGGATAACGATAGTGACCAGCAGGTCAACGATATCCAGAACCTGCTCGCTGACGGCGTGAATCTTCTCGTTGTAGCGGCAATCGATGGCGACACGCTTTCAACCGTTTTGAACGACGCGGCAAGCCAGAATATCCCGGTTATTTCTTATGACCGACTGATCATGAACACGAACGCGGTTTCCTATTACGTTTCCTTCGATAACTACACAGTAGGTAAACTGCAGGGCCAGTACATTGAGGATCAGTTAAACCTGAAGACGACCGACAAGAAATACACGATGGAAATTACGGCAGGTGATCCGGCGGATAACAACGCGACCTTCTTCTACAAAGGCGCTATGGACGTATTACAGCCGTACATCGACAAAGGCACTCTCGTTGTTAAGTCCGGACAGACCTCTTTTGAGGAAGTAGCGACAGCGCAGTGGGATACACCTAAGGCAATGAACCGTATGCAGAACATCCTTGCTTCCTATTACGCGGATGGAACACAGCTTGATATCTGCCTCTGCTCCAATGACTCCACAGCTCTTGGCGTTACACAGGCAATCGAGTCCGATTATAAAGGCACCAACACTCCTCTGATCACCGGCCAGGATGGTGATGAGGCGAACCTGAAGAATCTGCTTGACGGCAAGCAGTCGATGACCGTTTACAAAGCGGTGGCGAATGAGGCTGTAGCGACTTTGGATCTCGCGAAAGAGATCATGGACGGCAAAACACCGGATGACTCTTTGATCACAAGCGCGGGCTGGAGCTTCAAGTGCGCGTATGACACAACATCCTATAACAACGGAACGAAAGTAGTTCCTTCTTATCTGTTGACACCGGATGTGGTAACAAAAGACAACTACAAAGAAATCCTTGTAGACACTGGTTATTACACACTTGGCAGCGACGGTTATTTAACACCGGCAAGTAAATAAGAGAACGACTTACGCGGGGGCGGGCTTCTGGCCCGCCCGTTCGCGGAAATAACGAAAGGAGGCTCTTAAGGTTGGCTGATCTGATATTGGAAATGAAAAATATCACCAAAGAATTCCCCGGCGTTAAAGCGCTGGACAATGTGAATCTCCAAGTGGAGCGAGGAGAAATCCACGCGCTTGTCGGAGAGAACGGAGCGGGGAAATCAACGCTGATGAACGTGCTCAGCGGTATTTACCCATACGGGAGCTACACAGGCGATATTGTTTACAACGGCAAAGTTTGCCAGTTTCACACCCTGAAGGAAAGTGAGCGCGAAGGTATTGTTATCATTCATCAGGAGCTCGCGTTGATTCAGATGCTGAGCATTGGCGAGAACATGTTCCTGGGGAATGAGCGCAAAGGCAAGATGGGACTTGACTGGGACGAGACTTTTAACCAGGCGGAAAAGCACATGCGCGAGGTTGGTTTAAAAGAGTCCGCGACAACGCTTGTCAAGGATATCGGCACAGGAAAGCAGCAGCTGGTCGAGATCGCGAAGGCGCTGGCGAAGGACGTAAAGCTTCTGATCTTAGATGAACCCACCTCATCCTTGAACGAGGCGGACACAAAGATGCTTTTGGATCTGCTTCTGGCTTTTAAGAAAAAAGGCATGACGTCCATCATCATTACGCATAAACTCAACGAGGTCGCGTACGTGGCGGACCGCATTACGGTCATCCGCGATGGCGCGAGCATTGAGACACTGGAAAATCCCAATCATGATATTGATGAAGATCGGATTATCAAAGGAATGGTCGGACGCGAGCTGACAGATCGTTTCCCGAAACGGTCCGGCAAGGTTAGCGATGTCAAAAAGATGGAGGTCACGGACTGGACGGTACATCATCCTCTTTATGAGGAAAAAATCGTCGATGACCATGTGAATTTTCATGTGAATAAAGGTGAGGTCGTCGGATTCGCGGGACTGCAGGGAGCCGGCAGAACCGAGCTGGCCATGAGTCTTTTCGGAAAGAGCTACGGCCAGGAAATCAGCGGCAAACTGAAGATCGACGGAAAAGAAAGAGATCTTAAAAACTCGCGGGAGGCCATTGAGGCGGGACTCGCGTATGTTACAGAGGATCGTAAAGGAAATGGCCTGGTTCTCGGAAAGTCTATACGAGAGAACACGACAATGGCCAGAATGAGCAAGATTTGTTCCCGTGGAGGCGTCATAAACCTGGATGAGGAATTAAAAGCCGCGGAGGACTATAAAGAAAAAATGAGTACCAAATGTCCTTCCGTTGAGCAGCTGGTAGGAAATCTGTCCGGAGGTAATCAGCAGAAGGTGCTGCTTTCCAAATGGATGTTCGCGGAGCCGGATATCCTGATTCTGGATGAGCCCACAAGAGGTATTGATGTGGGAGCTAAATACGAGATCTATTGTATTATGAACCAGATGATTGAGGAAGGGAAGAGCGTTATCATGATTTCTTCTGAAATGCCGGAGCTGATCGGCATGAGCGATCGAATCTATGTCATGAACGAGGGCCGTATTGTCGGCGAGTTCACGAAGAACGAGGTAACACAGGAGAAAATCATGGCTTCCATCCTGTCAAGCGATAAGGGAATTAAGGAAAGTGAGGAAAGAGCATGAATAGCGGCAGCAAAACAAAGCAATTTTTCTTGAAATACACCATGATCATCGTTATGGTTATCGTGTTTCTCCTATTTGATGTATTAACACAAGGACGTATGCACTACGCGCAGAACTTGTCTAACCTGCTTCTTCAAAACGCGTATGTTGTTGTTCTTGCCTGCGGTATGTTGTTATGTATCCTGACAGGCGGTAACATTGATCTGTCCGTCGGCGCGATCGTCTGTATGGTCGGCGCGTTAGGCGCGAAAATGTTATCGACGACCAGTATCCCCGCGGTAGCGGTTATCCTGATTTGTCTGGTACTCGGAACAGTAATCGGTGTTTTCCAGGGTTACATGATCGGTTACGCCCGGATCCCGCCATTCATCACCACGCTGGCCGGCATGTTCGTCTTCCGTGGTATCGGCCGTTTGATCCTCGACAGTAAAACAATCACAATCAATAACAGCACGTTTTTGAACATCTTTACTGCCTATATTAATTTACCCGGACTGGACGATGGAAAAGTTAAATACTCCGCGATCATCATCGGCGTGATCATTACGATCATCTACGCGGCGATCGTTGTGAAGAACCGCGCGCAGAAGCAGAAGAAGGGCTATAAGGTTCCTTCAGTAGGCTCTGAGTTTGGCAAGCTCGCGATCATCGCGGCAGTCATCATCGCGTACAGCTGCGCGCTGGCAATGTACAAAGGCATTCCTGTAATGCTGATCTGGGTAATCGCGGTTGTTATGGTTTACGCTTATATTACAAGCAAGACCGCTTTTGGCCGTTACTTCTACGCGGTAGGCGGCAACGAGAAAGCGACACAGCTTTCCGGTATCGACACAAATAAGATTTATTTCGTGGCTTACACGAACGTAGCTTTTCTGGCAGGCCTTTGCGGACTGCTTGTAGCGGCCAGAGTCGGATCTGTAAACGGTGACGCCGGCACACAGTACGAGATGGACGCCATTGGTTCCTGCTTCATCGGCGGCGCTTCCGCTTACGGTGGTTCCGGAACGATCAGCGGAGCTGTAATCGGAGCTGTTGTAATGGGTATTATCAACCAGGGAATGTCAATCTACGGATTGAACTCCAACTGGCAGTATGTTATTAAGGGCGCCGTTATTCTCCTCGCGGTCGTCTTTGATATCAAATTCAGTCACAAGAACATGTCCAAAGCTTAATCTATTCTGAATTTGGATGACACGGACGGGGCAAAGGCGGTACAATAGGCTTAAACAATGTATCACCGTTACCCCGTCGGATGCTATCAGAGGAAGAATCAGAATGAAAAAGAAAACCGTTCTTTTAATCGTTATATTACTTTTATTCTCGGCCGCCAGTATTTTCTATATTTATTTTGCTTATCACCGGCTGGGAAACACGGAGACAGGACAAACCCGTACCTTTAATCGTCATTATATGATGATCGTGGACGACGCGCAATCCGCCTTCTGGCAGTCCGTGTACGCGAGCGCGAGCGAGGAGGCGGAGTCCGAAGACGCTTATGTGGAGCTTGCCGGCTCGGATCTATCCGAGAAGCACACGCTGGAAGAGTATCTTGAAATCGGCATCGCCTCGAAGGTGGATGGTATTATTGTCTGCCCAGATGGGAGTGACGCGGTAAAAGCGAAGATAAAAGAAGCGACACAGGCGGGAATTCCGGTTGTAACGATTCTGGAAGATGACTCAGACTCCGGACGGGTAAGCTATGTCGGGGTCAACACGTATGAAATGGGACAGATCTACGGAAGCGTTATTCTGAAAGAAGCCTCCGCGGACACGAATCGGATTTATGTTATGCAGGACGCCCGGGAAAATACCACGTATAACGACATGATTCTCAATCAGATCAAAATGACGATCAATGAGGGAAAGTGGCAGAACGCGGTTCCGGAGGTACGTTCCTATGAGATTCAAAAGGATAACAATTTTGACGCCGAAGAAATTATTCGGAACATGTTTCTGAATTCGGCTAGCGCGCCGGATATTCTGGTGTGCCTAAATGACGCGGACAGCGAGAGCGCCAGCCAGGCGGCCGTGGATTATAATGAGGTCGGCAAGGTCAGAATTATCGCCTATTATACCTCGGATAAGGTCATGGAGTCCATCAAAAAAGGTATCATATCCGACACGATTTCTCTGGACACAAAAAATATGGGAACCAGCAGTGTCCAGGCTCTTAAGGAATATATAGACAGCGGTTATACCAGTGACTATATCAGCGTGGATTTGAGCGTGGTCAATCTGGACAACGTGGATGACTATATAAACTGAGGGAGGTAAGCGATGAGAAGAAAGACCATTGATATGACAATACGCCAGAAGCTATGCCTGATTTTCCTGTTCACAGCGTCTGTGTTGTTCGTGGTTTCCATTACGTTATCCCTGCAGCTTAATCGGGCAATACGTAAAGTTAATAATGTATATTCCTCCAATATCAGCGCGAACGACCTGGCGGAAACGCTGAACACGATGGAGAGCAACGTCTATGATTACCTGACGACCAGGAGTACGGAATCACTTGAGAATTATTACCAGAGCGAGCAGGATTACATGAGTCTTGTCGATCAGCTCAATGACACGACTTCGGATAACGTGATTCTGCTTCAGGAGAAAAATATTCGCAATATGTCCCAGTATTATGTCGAGCGGGCGGACGAGACCATTTCCGCGAAGCGAGGACGTAATATCGAGAAGTACAAGAACGGATACGAGGAATGCGTAAAATATTACCAATATATTCTGGAGTACATCAACGCCTCCAATAACCAGCATTTTAAGCAGAACGCCTCGAATTACACCGTTTTGCTCGAGGATCTGGAGCGCATGGAGATCATCAGTTTTACGATCATGATCGCCTGGGCCGCGCTCAGCGTTGTGCTGCTTTATCTGATGGCCGGCGAGATCACGGGACCGCTCGGTCAGCTGGCGCTTACTGCCAATGAAGTCGCCGGGGGAGATTTCGACGTGGAGATTCCGGTATCGGAGTCGAGTGACGAAATCGGAAGCCTGACAAAAGCGTTCCGTTCGATGGTCGTGAGTATCCGCGAGTATATCGAGCAGATCAAGACGAACATGGAACATGAGCGGGAAATGAAAGAGAAAGAGCTCCTGATGGAAAATCATCTGAAGGACGCGAAGCTTAAATACCTTCAGGCGCAGATCAACCCGCATTTTCTGTTCAACTCTCTTAACGCCGGGGCGCAGCTGGCGCTCATGGAGGACGCGGAGAAAACCTGTCTTTTCATTGAGAAGATGGCGGAGTTTTTCAGGTATAACGTGCAGCAGATGAAGGAAGACACGACACTGTTCGAGGAACTTGGGGCAGTGGACAATTATCTGTATATTCTGAACGTCCGTTTTACCGGTGATATCCATTATGAGAAAAAGGTCGATCCGGACGTGCCGAATGTCCATATACCCAGTATGATTCTCCAGCCAATCGTGGAAAACGCCGTAAATCACGGCATTCAAAACATTGAAAGAGAAGGCGAGATCTATCTTTCCGTGACGAAAATCGAGGATGAGCTGCAAATTATCATCCGCGACAACGGAATCGGAATGAGTCATGAAAAAATTGATGAGATATTAAGCGGAAATGTGGAACAATTCACGGATTCCAAATCTACCGGCGTAGGGCTTCACAACGTAATCAGCCGTCTGGAGCTTTACTATGGAAAAAAGGGCCTGACTCGTATCGTGAGCGCCGGCCCGGACATGGGAACCAGCGTGATTATCAGAGTTCCTTTAGAACTTGGAGGTGACAAGGATGTATAAGATTTTACTGGCGGATGATGAAGGAATTATGCTCGCGTCCTTGTCCAATATTCTAAACGGTCATTTCGGGAATCAATGCGAGATTATGACGGCGAAGACAGGCCGCGCGACATTGGAGCTGGCGGACGAGTTTCGCCCGGATATTATTTTTCTGGACATCCGGATGCCGGGTCTGAATGGAATCGACGCCATGCGGGAAATCCGGGAAAAGGATTCCAAGGTCATTATCATTATCCTGACGGCGTATGATAAATTTGATTACGCCAAGGACGCCTTAAGTCTCGGGGCTTTTGACTTCCTCACGAAGCCGGTCAGTAAGTCCGCGATCATTGACGTTGTCACCAGAGCGGCCGGTCAGATCGAGAAGGAAAAGGAAGAGAAAATCCTGAATCTGCGTATGCGCGAGAAGCTGGAAACGGTCGTTCCGATCATTGAGAGCGGGTATATCAGCAGCGTGATTCTCCAGAATGACGAAAGCGATGAAAGCGTTCATTATCGGGAGCTTTTAAATATTCAGCAGGAAAATGGCTACGCGCTTCTGATCCGTTTCGGGGAAGAGTTGAAGAACGGTGTCCTGACGAACTCCGTAGGTATGAACGTGCGCGCGCAGCAGTTTTATACGGAGATGCGCGAAATCATCAAAGAACGTTACAACTGTTATGTAGGACCTGTCATGAGCAGCCGCGTTGTAGTAGTGGTTCCTTGTGATCAGGCAAAGATGGAATACGAGGAACGTGTCAAGGAAATTGAGAACGCCAGAGATTTGATCCGTGTGCTGGAAAGCAGGATCGAGGCGCGGTTTCGGATTGGCATCGGTAAAATTCACAGTATAAACAACATGTCCGCTTCTTATCAGGAAGCGTATGAGGCGCTTCTGCGAAGCAAGAATCATGTCACGCATTTTGAGGACACTTCCGTGGAGCACAGCTTCGCGGATGACTATCCCAGAGAGACAGAAGACGCCTATTACCAGATGGTCCGCAAAGGCGACAGCTCCGCGGCGGCGATACAGGCGAATCGCTTTTTTGACTGGATGGAGACACAGTATCAGGGAGACATCAATGAAATCCGGCTCAAAATTCTGGAGCTTGTAATGACCGTGGAACGAAAAGCGTTTGAGGAAAACGGCGGCAAATATGACATGAGTCAACGTAAAGGATATTTGACGGCAATTATGGAAATGTCGGAAAAGGAAGCGATCAGAACGTGGTTTCTTGAGAAAACAGAAGCGGTCTGCGAGGTCGTGAGACAGAGCAAGAGCGCGGAACACGAGACAGCGGTAGCGAAGGTCAGAAAATACATGGAAGAGCATTACGCGGACAACCTGTCACTGGAGGAAGTCTCCCGTCTTGTCAACATCAGTCCTTATTATTTCAGCAAGCTTTTCAAGGATGAGGCAGGAACGAACTTCATTGATTATCTGACATCGATCCGCGTCGCGAAGGCGAAGGAATTTTTAAAAGACCCGGCCTTGAACATCAAAGAAGTATGCGTGAAATGCGGTTATAAGGATCAGAACTATTTCAGCCGGATTTTTAAGAAACAGGAAAACGAAACCCCGAGTGAGTACAGGGAAAGGATCAGTCGATGAAAAGAGGACGTCAGGTAATCGCTTTTTGCTTGTGCGCCGTAATCCTTTTGGGTGGCTGCGGTCAATCAGGCGACACAAGCCGGAATAACACGGTCACGACAGAAAAGACAATCCAGATCGGGATGAGCTTTGACTCCTTCGTGATCGAAAGATGGCTTCGCGACCGGGACGCGTTCGTCAAGACCGCGAAAGAACTGGGAGCGGATGTCAATGTTCAGATCGCCAATGGAGACGTCAATAAGCAGATCTCGCAGATCCAGTATTTTATCGATAAAGGCATGGACGCGATCGTCATTATCGCGGCGGACGGCAGCGCGCTGAAGGATGTCGTGGCGAAAGCCAAAGGCAAGGGCATTAAAATCATTTCCTATGATCGTCTTATTCCGGACGCGGACTCGGATCTTTATATCAGTTATGATAACGAGACCGTAGGCCGGCTGATGGCGAGAAGCCTGATCGCGGCGAAACCGGGCGGTGGCAAGATCGTTGAGATAAAAGGCTCGGAGACCGATTATAACGTGACTCAGGTGAGCGAGGGTTTCGATGATGAAATAAGCGGCAGTAAGCTGAGCGTAGTGTATTCCGCGAACTGCGGAAACTGGGAAGCAGATCAGGCCACGGCCTACATGGAAGAGGCGCTCGCGAAAGACTCGGATATTGTCGGCGTGATGTGCGGCAATGACGATATCGCGACCCGCGTGGTCCAGACGCTTTCCGAGCATCAGATGGCCGGACGTGTCGCGGTCGTAGGGCAGGACGCCGAGCTTTCGGCCTGTCAGAGAATCGTGGAAAACACGCAGACGATGACCGTTTTCAAGCAGGTCGAGGATATGGCGGATATCGCCGCCCGTATGTGTGTCGATCTGGTAAACGGGAAGAGCGTAACGGATACTTCTCTGAGCTATTACACGACGGAAACAATTAACGATGGCATGTATAACGTGCCCTATTACAAGATGGAGCCGGTAGCGGTAACAAAGGATAATATCGACGAAGTCATTATTGCCAGCGGTTTTCATAAACGCGAGGATGTGTATCTGAACGTGACAGGAACCGGCAATTAAAAGACAGGAGAATAGATTATGTATTATATTGGAGTGGATCTGGGAACGTCGGCGGTCAAGCTTTTGCTGATGGACGCGGACGGGAAGATTCTGAACATCGTCTCGAAGGAATACCCGCTCTATTTCCCCCATCCGGGATGGTCCGAGCAGAATCCGGAGGACTGGTATAAACAGAGTACGGACGGGATCCGCGAGCTGGTCAATGGTTTTGACAAGGAAAAGATCGCGGGGATCAGCTTCGGCGGACAGATGCACGGGCTTGTGGCGCTCGACGCGGACGACAACGTAATCCGCCCGGCGATCCTCTGGAACGACGGGAGAACCGCGAAGCAGACGGAGTATCTGAACACGGTGATCGGCAAGGAAAAGCTTTCCGGTTACACGGCGAATATCGCCTTCGCGGGCTTTACGGCGCCGAAGATTCTGTGGATGGAAGAGAACGAGCCGGAGCTGTTTAAGAAGATCGCGAAGATCATGCTTCCGAAGGATTATCTGGCATACAGGTTAAGCGGCGTACACTGCACGGACGCTTCCGACGCCTCGGGCACGCTTTTGTTCGACGTGAGAAACCGTCGCTGGTCGGAAGAAATGATGGAGATCTGCCACGTAAAAGAGTCCCAGATGCCGAAGGTCTTCGAGAGCTATGAGACGGTGGGAACGATCCGGCCGGAAATCGCCCGCGAGCTTGGCGTTCCGGAAACGACGAAGATCGTCGCCGGAGCCGGCGATAACGCGGCGGCCGCCGTGGGAACGGGAACGGTTGGCGACGGGAGATGCAATATTTCCCTGGGAACCAGCGGCACGATTTTTATATCGAGCAAGACTTTCGGAGTGGACGCGGACAACGCGCTGCATTCGTTTGATCACGCGGACGGGAACTACCACCTGATGGGCTGCATGCTCTCGGCGGCGTCCTGTAATAAATGGTGGATGGAAGACATTCTGAAGACGGAACAATTCGCGGAGGAGCAGAAGGGCATCGAGAAGCTTGGCGAGAACCACGTGTTCTACCTGCCGTACCTGATGGGCGAGCGCTCGCCGCATAACGATCCGGACGCCAGAGCGGCGTTCATCGGCATGACGATGGACACGAGCCGGACAGACATGACGCAGGCAATCTTAGAAGGCGTCGCGTTCGGGCTTCGTGATTCTTTGGAGGTCGCGAGGAAGATGGGACTTCCGATTACGCGGACGAAGATCTGCGGCGGCGGAGCGAAGAGCCCGCTGTGGCGTAAGATCATCGCGGACGTTATGAATCTGGAGGTTGACATCATCGAGAGCGAGGAAGGCCCCGGCTATGGCGCGGCGATCCTGGCGGCTGTCGCGAAAGGGGAGTATCCGGACGTCGAGACAGCGACGGAGAAACTTGTCAAGGTCGTGGACACAGTAAAGCCGGATCCGGAAATCGCCGCGAAATACGAGGAGAAATACCAGGTCTTCCGCGGGCTTTACCCGACGCTTAAACCATTGTTCCCATTCATGAAGTAAGGAAGGCGAGAAAATGAAAGTAATACCTGTTACGGACCCCGCTTTCAGGCAGTATGGCAAAGTCCTGAGCGGTTACGATTATAAAGAGCTGGCGGCGGTCATGGAGAAAACGCCCCTGCCGGATGACGTGGTCTATGTCCCGGGTCTTAAAGAGCTCGAGGAGACCGTGGCCGGAAAAGAACTCGGCAAGCGCTTCTTCGGCGGCCTGCCGATTCAAATCGGCTATTGCAATGGTCATAACAAGCTCCTGAACGCGGTGGAGTACCACCGGAACTCGGAGATCAACATCGCGATGACAGATATGATCGTCATGGTCGGCCATCTCTGGGACGTTCAGGATCTGAAATACGACACGAGTCTTGTGGAAGCTTTTCTGATTCCCGCGGGAACCGGCTTCGAGTTCTACGCGACGACGCTGCACTACGCGCCGTGCGGAGTCGGCGGGAAAGGCTTCAAAGCGGTCGTGGTCCTGCCGAAGGGCACCAACGAGGATCTGGAAGAGCGAATCGAGAAGCCGGTCGGTGAGGACAGCTGTCTTTTCGCGAAAAATAAATGGCTGATCGCTCACGCGGACGCGAAGATCGAGGGAGCGGTGAATGGACTTGTCGGAGAGAACTTATCTGTAGATTAAGAATCGGAGGAAACAGACATGAATAATATACCGAAAGTAAAAATAGGAATCGTGGCGGTAAGCCGGGACTGCTTCCCGGAATCTTTATCCGTAGGGCGCCGGAAAGCGCTGGTGGACGCTTATACGAAAAAGTATGACGCGTCGAACATCTATGAGTGCCCGATCTGTATCGTAGAGAGCGAGATCCATATGGTTCAGGCGCTTGAGGACATCAAAAAAGAGGGCTGTGACGCCTTATGCGTTTATCTCGGCAACTTCGGACCGGAGATTTCCGAGACACTTCTCGCGAAGCATTTCGACGGCCCGACGATGTTCGTCGCCGCGGCGGAGGAGACAGAAAACGATCTGATCCAGGGCAGAGGCGACGCGTACTGCGGCATGCTGAACGCGAGTTACAACCTGAAGCTTCGTAACGTCAAGGCGTATATTCCGGAGTATCCGGTAGGAACCGCCGAGGAGTGCGCGGACATGATCGCCGGCTTCGTGCCGATCGCCCGGGCGATCGTCGGGCTCTCCAATCTGAAGATCATCAGCTTCGGGCCCCGCCCGACCAACTTCCTGGCCTGCAACGCGCCGATCAAGCGTCTCTATGACTTAGGTGTCGAGATCGAGGAGAATTCCGAGCTGGATCTTTTCGAGGCATTCAAGAAGCACACCGGCGACGCCAGAATCCTCGCGAAGGTAAAAGAGATGGAAGAGGAGCTTGGAGCAGGCAATCATAAGCCGGAGATCCTGCCGAAGCTCGCGCAGTATGAGCTGACGCTCGAGGACTGGATTGAGGCTCATAAAGGCTATCGTAAGTATGTGGCGATCGCCGGGAAATGCTGGCCGGCGTTCCAGACGCAGTTCGGCTTCGTGCCGTGCTATGTCAACAGCCGTCTGACAGGCCGCGGAATCCCCGTTTCCTGCGAGGTCGATATCTTCGGCGCTTTGAGCGAGTATATCGGAACCTGCGTCAGCGATGATATCGTGACACTTCTGGACATCAACAACTCCGTGCCGGCCGATATGTACGAGGAAAGTATCAAGGGTAAGTTCCCGTACGCGCACACCGACACATTCATGGGCTTCCATTGCGGCAACACCTGCTCGAGCAAGCTGAGCTCCTGCTCGATGGAGCACCAGCTGATCATGGCGAGATCCCTTCCGGAGGAGGTTACCCAGGGTACTCTTGAAGGCGACATCAAGCCGGGCGAGATTACGTTCTATCGTCTGCAGAGCACCGCGGACACGCTGCTTCGGGCGTATATCGCGCATGGCGAGATTCTTCCGGTGGCGAGCCATTCCTTCGGATCGATCGGCGTTTTCGCCATTCCCGAGATGGGACGCTTCTATCGTCACGTGCTGATCGAGGGCAACTTCCCGCATCACGGCGCGGTAGCGTTCGGTCATTTCGGCAAGGCGCTTTACGAGGTATTCAAGTATCTCGGCGTCCCGGCGGAGGACATCGGTTACAACCAGCCGAAGAGCCTGCCGTATAAAACGGAAAATCCATTCATGGATTGACAATCTATTAACGATAACGGCCAGCGGGAGATTTTCTCCCGCTGATTGTCGTACAGGAGGAGCTATGGATAAAAAAGAATTCGGAAAGACGAATAAGGGAGAGCAGGCCTTTCTCTACACACTGACGAACGCGAACGGACTTGAGGCGCGCGTCACGAATTACGGGGCGGCGCTTGTAAGCGTGATCGCGCCGGATCGTAGCGGGACGCCCGTGGATGTGGTTCTCGGCTATGACACAGTAAGTGGCTATGAGGCGGGCGGATGTTTTTTCGGCGCGATCATCGGCCGATCCGCGAACCGGATCAAGGACGCGGCGTTCCGGCTCGGCGAAAAAATATGCTATATGACGGCAAATGAGGGGCATAATAATCTGCACAGCGGTCCGGACGGCTATGACAAGCGGATCTGGGAGGCGAATCCGATATCCGGAAGCGAGATCGCGTTTACGTTGAAGAGCCCCAACGGCGACCAGGGTTTTCCGGGAAATCTGGATTTCAGCGTGACATATCATCTTACGGACAATAATGAGTTAACGCTGACATATGAGGGCAAGTCGGACAAGGACACAATCTGGAACCCGACCAACCACAGTTATTTCAACCTGGCGGGACACGACTCGGGAAACGTTCTGGCGCAGAAGGTCATGATCGACGCCGACGCGTTCACGGCGACGGACGCGGAGTCGATTCCTACGGGCGAGCTCCGGCCGGTCGAGGGGACACCGATGGATTTCCGCGTGATGAAAGAAATCGGACGGGATATCAATACGCCGTATTCCCAACTGATAAGTTGTGGTGGGTATGATCACAACTGGGTTTTGAAGACAGACGGGACGCTCAAACGGGTGGCGAAGATGGCCAGTGACGCGACAGGAATCCGGATGGAGGTCATGACGGAGATGCCGGGCGCGCAGTTCTACACAGGAAATTTTGTGGAGCGCGAGATGGGTAAAAATGGCGCTGTTTACGGAAAACGTCAGGGCTTTTGTTTTGAGACGCAGTATTTTCCGAACGCGGTGAACGAGGACGCGTTCGCGAAGCCGGTGTTGAAGGCGGGCGAGGAGAAATGTTACAAGACTTTATATAGGTTTAGTAATATTTAAGAGAGCGAATGTACAAAATGAAGCGCGATAAGAAAGGGCGTTTCTCTTGACATACAAAATTCATCGGTTTACTATTAAGAAAAAAGCGGGGAGCTCACGCGTGTGGGCTGAGAGTAAGCATGGCGCTTAGACCCGGATACCTGATTTGGATAATGCCAACGTAGGGACGAGCTTAGCTTTTTAAAACAGTGTCTCTCATGACACTGTTTTTTTCGTGGGCAAAAGACGGAAAGGAGATTTTTTAATGAAAGGAACTATGAAAGCTGTTTGGGACAAAACGCGGGCGAATACGCCGCTGGTGCACAATATCACGAATTACGTCACGGTCAATGACGTGGCGAATATTCTGCTCGCTTGCGGCGGCTCGCCGATCATGTCGGATGACGAGGACGAGGTGGAGGAGATCACGTCGATCTGCGGAGGGCTGAACATCAATATCGGAACGCTGAACCGGAACACGATTCCCTCCATGTTCAAAGCGGGACGAAAAGCGAACGAGCTGGGACATATTGTTTTGCTTGACCCTGTCGGCGCGGGAGCGAGCCGGCTTCGTACCGATACGGCGAAGAAGCTTTTGAAGGAGATCCGTTTCGACGCGGTACGAGGAAATATCTCGGAGATCAAAGCGCTTTGCCTGGGAACGGGAGGAACCCACGGCGTGGACGCTGCGGCGGTAGACGCCGTTACGGAGGAAACGCTGGATCAGGCGGTTCAGTTCGTGAAAGAGGCGGCGGCCGGTTTTGGCTGTATCGCGGCCGTAACCGGCGCGATTGACCTCGTCAGCGACGGTAAATCCTGCTACGTGATCCGAAACGGAAGACCCGAAATGAGCGGCATTACAGGAACCGGCTGCCAGCTGTCGGCGCTGATGACGGCGTGTCTGACAGCGAATCCGGACCGGAAGCTGGAGGCGGCCGCCGCGGCCGTGTGCGCGATGGGCCTGGCGGGGGAGATCGGCCATAAGGCCATGCTGCCGGGCGATGGCAACAGCACATATCGGAACAGGATCATCGACGCGGTTTCGCTTCTGGACGGCGCCGCGCTCGAGGAAGGAGCGCGATATGAAATTCGATAAGAAAGATTTGTTGCTTTACGCCGTGACGGACAGGAGCTGGCTGGGAGATCAGACACTTTACCAGCAGGCGGAGGCCTGCCTGAAGGGCGGAGCGACCTTTTTACAGCTTCGCGAGAAAGAGTTGGACACGGCCGGCTTCAAGGAAGAAGCGCTGGCGATGAAGGAGCTTTGTAAGCGTTACCGCGTCCCGTTTGTTCTGGACGACAACGTAAAGCTGGCGGTGGAAACCGGAGCGGACGGCGTTCACGTGGGACAAAGCGATATGGAGGCGGGCGAAGTCCGAAGTCTCTTAGGCCCGGATAAAATTCTGGGTGTTTCGGCACAGACGGTAGAAGAGGCGATCCTTGCCGAGAAGCAGGGCGCCGATTATCTGGGAGTCGGGGCGGTTTTCTCGACCAGCACGAAGCTGGACGCGGACAACGTGAGCGCGGAGACGCTTCGGGAAATCTGCCGGGCCGTTCGTATTCCTGTCATCGCGATCGGCGGGATTACGAAGGAGAATCTGCCCAGCCTTTCCGGCAGCGGTATTGTCGGGGTCGCTATTGTCAGCGCGATTTTCGCAAGCCCGGACATCACGAAAGCGACGTCTGAGCTTCGGGCGATCGCGGAAAAAACTTTACTTTAATCGTATTTTAAGCGCCCGACGCGCAAGCGCCGGGTCTTGAAATAAAAGCGGCGGATTGGGGGCACCACCTTTCGTCGCGTAAAAAAATTATGCTGAAAGGAAGTAATAAGAATGGTAACAGCATTAACAATCGCCGGAAGCGATTCCAGCGGAGGCGCCGGTATCCAGGCTGATCTGAAGACCATGACCATGAATGGCGTATTCGCCATGAGCGCGGTCACGGCTCTGACGGCTCAGAACACGACCGGCGTACAGGGTATTTTTGAGGTAAGTCCCGAGTTTCTCGGGCAGCAGATCGACAGCGTTTTCACGGATATCCGGCCGGACGCGGTGAAGATCGGCATGGTTTCGTCCTCGGCGCTGATCGAGGTCATCGCTGAGCGCCTGAATTTCTACGGCGCGAAAAATATCGTGGTCGATCCTGTAATGGTCGCGACCAGCGGGGCGAGGCTGATCGCGGAAGACGCCATTGAGACACTTAAAGCGAAGCTTCTTCCGATCGCGGACGTTCTGACACCAAACATACCGGAGGCGGAAGAACTTTCGGGGCTTGAGATTGTGTCCGCGGAGGATATGATCAAAGCCGCGGAGGCAATTGGCGAGAAGATCTCTCGGGCCGTCCTGGTAAAAGGCGGGCATCAGACCAATGACGCCAACGATTTACTGTATTACAATCATAAGTCGCTGTGGTTCAAGGGACGCCGTATCAACAACCCGAACACGCACGGCACCGGATGCACGTTGTCGAGCGCGATCGCGGCGAATCTCGCGAAAGGCTATTCAGTTGAGGACTCGGTTCAAAAGGCCAAGGATTATCTGAGCGGCGCGCTTGCCGCCATGTTGAATCTCGGCGCCGGAAGCGGCCCGATGAATCACGCGTTTGATCTGAAAGAGGAATACAAGAAGGAGGCCGCGCGATGAAGAAGACTTCCACTTTGCAAAATGGTCTGATCTGGTTCGGAGCCGGCGTTTCCATCGCTGAAATTCTGACCGGCACGTATTTCGCACCGCTGGGGCTTACGAAAGGGCTCCTCGCTATTCTTCTCGGGCACGTTATAGGCTGTACTATGTTTTTCCTGGCCGGGATGATCGGCGGCCGTACGGGACTGGGCGCGATGGAGACGGTAGAATTAAGCTTCGGCGGAATCGGCCGCCGTTTCTTCGCCTTGCTCAATATCCTGCAGCTGGTAGGTTGGACGGCAATCATGATTTACGATGGGGCGCTGGCCACGAACAGCGTTTTCAATGTCGGGGCGTGGGTATGGTGTCTCGTAATCGGAGGTTTGATCTTTGTATGGATTCTGATTGGCGTCACAAATCTGGGCTGGGTCAATCACGTATCCATGATCACGCTTTTTATACTGACACTGGTATTGTTCGTCCTGATTTTCGGACATGGAAAAGCGGCCGGTGTTTCCGGTGAGAGCCTTTCCTTCGGGGCGGCCGTGGAGCTCGCGGTAGCGATGCCGCTTTCCTGGCTTCCGCTTATTTCGGATTATACAAGAGAAGCGGAACATCCGGTCGCGGCGACCTGGTCGAGTACGCTTACGTACGCTTTTGTCAGTATCTGGATGTACGTGATCGGTATGGGCGCGGCGATATTCACGGGCGAGTCGGATATCGCCTCGATCATGGTGAAGGCCGGACTAGGCGTCGCCGCCCTGGTTATTCTGATTCTCTCGACGGTCACGACGACTTTTCTGGACGCCTGGAGCGCGGGAATTTCCGCCGAGTCTTTTTCAAAGAAGGTGAACGGACGGAAGCTGGCGCTTGTCGTGACAATCATCGGCACTGTTTTCGCGATACTTTTTCCGATGGACAATATCACCGGATTTTTGTATTTGATTGGCTCGGTATTCGCGCCGATGATCGCGGTACAGATCGCGGATTATTATATTCTCAAACGGAATGTGTCGGGTTGTCGTCTCGATGTTCATAACGCCGTCATATGGGCGATCGGTTTCGTGTTATACCGGATCCTCATGAAAGTAGATATTCCGATCGGCTGTACGCTTCCGGATATGGCGATCACAATCCTGCTTTGTGTCGCGGTACGAAGCCATTCGAACGCTCAAAACGGGGTTTCCGAGGCGGAAAGCCAGCAGGAATAATCATAAGTTATATTTATCATAACATAAATATTCATAAGTGTACTTTCTCTCTGCCCTGGTGTAGAATAATGTTAAAGAAAAAACAAACGCCACAGAGGCAGAGAGGAAAAACTTATGGGATATACTCTATCAAAAGAGCGGGCGGAAGCCCTTTTCGCGAAGCTGAAAGAAAAGTATCAGATTATCGCGCCGAAACGTTTTCCGAAGCAGGGACGGTACTCTGACACGGATATCATCCGTTATGATCAGATTCAGTCACCGGACGAAATCGAGTATCGGCGGAAATCCACGTTTCCTATGAAGGAAGCGCTGAATCCGATTCAGCAGTCCCTGTTTTTTTATACAGAAGACGAATACCGCGAGGCCCGCAAAAATCTGAAACCGATGCTGATCTTCGGAAGAGCGTGTGATATCAACGCCCAGAAGATTCAGGAAAGAATCTACCTTCAGAACGGGAATTTCGAGGACGCTTATTACAGAAGGCGTCATGAGCTCGCGCGTTTTGTCCTGATGGAATGCGAGGAGTCGACGGATACCTGTTTCTGTGTCTCAATGAACTCGAATAAGACCGAGGATTACGCTTTCGCGGTACGTTTCCATGAAGACGGGATGGATATTGAGGTAAAAGATCCGGAATTTGAAGCCTGGTTCGCGGATCAGGAGCCTTCTGATTATCATGTCCGTTTCATCGAGTCGAACGAGCTGAGCGTGAAGCCGCCGGTCATCAAAGACCGCGAAACTCTGATCGCGCTGAAAAACCACCCAATGTGGAAAGAGTATGACAAACGCTGTATTTCCTGCGGCAGCTGTACGATTGCCTGCTCGACCTGTACCTGCTTTACCACAAGAGATATTGTCTATACAGAGAATGGCGAGGCCGGCGAGCGAAGAAGAGTTTCCGCTTCCTGCCAGGTCGCGGGATTCGACCAGATGGCCGGTCAGAAAGAGATCCGGAATACGGCGGGCGCGAGAACGCGCTACAAAGCGCTTCACAAATTCCATGATTATGACGCGAGATTCCATGAGGGGCATATGTGTGTCGGCTGCGGACGCTGCATAGACCGCTGCCCGGAATTCATCTCGAACGCGGCGATCGTCAACAAGATGAGTGACGCCATAGACGAGATTCAGGCGGAAAAAGCCGGAGAGGAGGCGCTTTATGCGAGATAACATCTTACTTCCGACAGCTCGGGAAATTCTGAACGTGAAACAGGAATCCGGGCACGAGTGGACCTTCCGGGTCAAGACAGACGATACCGTGAAACCCGGCCAGTTCATGCAGTTATCCATTCCTCGTGTCGGTGAGGCGCCGATTTCCGTTTCGGAGCAGGGTGAAGGATGGCTTGAGTTCACGCTGCGCCCGGTCGGCAAGGTGACCGACGTGATTTTCCGTAAACAGGCCGGTGAGTTTCTTTTTCTCAGAGGACCGTACGGAAACGGCTGGCCGATCGACCGTCTAGACGGGAAAAATCTTGTCGTGATCACAGGCGGCACGGGACTCGCTCCGGTCCGAAGTCTTCTGAACCGTTATAACGAAAACCCGGACAAACGAGAAGACCTTTATTTGATCGCGGGTTTTAAAGACGCGGAAAGCGTCGTGTTCAAGGAAGACCTGAATCGCTGGAAGGGCAATTTCCACACGACTTATACGCTGGACTACGGAAACTTCGAGGATTTCAGCAGCGGCATGGTCACCGCTTTCGTCAAGGATATTCCCTGGAGCGATTTCGGCGATAATTACGCTGTGGTTGTGGTAGGGCCGCCTCCGATGATGAAGTTTACGGGACTGGAGCTGTTGAAAAACGGCGTGGAAGAGGACAGAATCTGGATGAGCTTTGAGCGGAAGATGTCCTGCGCCGTTGGTAAATGCGGTCACTGCCGGATCGACGAGGTGTATGTCTGTCTCGACGGGCCGGTCTTCAACTACACGACCGCGAAAAATCTGGTGGACTAAGGAGGCGCTTTTATGAATCAGGATATTAATGTTGGAGAAGTACGGACGAATTGCTACCGTCAGTCAAAAGTGCCGGGCGAGTTCATGCTGCAGCTGCGCGTGCCGGGCGGTGTCATACCGGTCAAGTACCTGGATCTGGCGTCGAAGATCGCGACGACCTGGGGGGACGGTAATTTTCATATAGGAACCAGAATGACGTTGGATTTCCCGGGAATCAAGTACGAGAACATTCCCGCCGTGAACAAGTATCTGAAGGACTACATCGAGGGTGTTGAGACCGGGCTTTGCGATGTGGATATGGAAACGGTCGCGGGAGAGCCGGCCGACTGGAATTCCGAGACCGGATACCCGACCATCGGGGCCCGGAACATCGCTTCTTGTATCGGCAATGTTCATTGTATCTGCGGCAATATCGACACGGCCGCGCTGGCGCGTAAAATCGAGCCGATTATTTTCCCGAGCAATTATCACATCAAGGTCAACATCGCCGGCTGCCCGAATGACTGCGTGAAAGCGCACATGGCGGATTTCGGTATTATCGGCTGCGCGAAGATCGATTTCCATCCGGAGCGCTGTATCGGCTGCGGCGCCTGCGTAAGGGCCTGCAAAAAAGGCGCGACCCGCGTGCTGGAGGCCGGCCCGAACGGAATGCCTCTGAAAGACGCGTGCTGCTGCGTTGGCTGTGGCGAGTGCGTCAGGGCTTGCCCGACAGGCGCGTGGTCCAGAAATCCGAAGAAATTCTATCGTGTGATCCTGGGTGGACGAACCGGACGTCAGACACCGAGAACCGGCAAGATGTTCCTGAACTGGGCGGACGAGGACGTGATCCTCGGCATGTTCGGCAATTGGCAGAAATTCTCTGCCTGGGCGCTGGACTACAAGCCGGTCTATCTCCACGGCGGCCACCTGATCGATCGCGCGGGTTATCAGAAATTCAAGGAGCTTATTCTGGACGGCGTCAAGTTGAACCCGGAATGCATGGTAGCGGAGCAGATCTTCTGGCACGAGACGGAATACAGATCGAATTTCAATGTGAAATATCCGGAAGACCACCTGAAGGCGGGCCCCGGGCAGAATTAATCGCGTCGAGTCACTTTCCTTGACTTTTCGGAAAAACGCGTATACTATAACATATGTAATATTGAAAAGACTTATATTAATTAAATTATCAATGTTTAAAGTGCCCGCGGACGGATAAACGCCCGCGGGATAATAGGGAACCGTGTGAGAAACACGGACGGTACCGCCGCTGTATGCGCGGGCGTATTCGTTGGTGAAAGCCAGTCATTGGGGAAACCTGAGAAGGCAGAATACGCTAAGGACATTGGATGTCCCCGCGTGAGTCAGAATACCTGCTTTAAATAGGATGTAACGCCGCTGCCCGGTCCTGGCAGAGGGCGTTTTCGCTTACGTAAAAAAGGCGGTGTCTTTCGGGGACATCGCTTTTTTTTATAGTAACTGTTGTTGTGTTTCAAAGGAGGAGAAAATGAAATCAAAAGGTTTAGGCGCCGCCGTCGCGTGCGCGCTGATGGTGTCAATGCTGGCGGGGTGCGGCTCGACGACGTCCACTACATCAGGGCAGACTGGTGAAGCCGCTGACAGTTCCGCTTATGATCCCGTGACCATTACGGTAGATCTTGCGAGAAGCGGTTTGGGAGATAAAGTCGAGGAGACCTTTACAACACCACCGACACATGTTGTCGCCAAAGGCGATCAGATGGCGGATTACTTTTTTGATTTGGGTCTTGAGGAAAATATGGCCGGATACTCACATGGTTCTTGTCACAGCACAGTATCCCAGTACGCCGCGCGCGATACGGTACGAGTTTTGGGTAATTCAGATAACCCGAACACAATCACGAAGGAGGAATTGTTATCCACCGGCTGTGACTTCCTGATTGGCTGGGACTCGACTTTTTCTGATAAAAACTTTAATAAGGATTTTTGTCAGGAAAATGGTATTAACATGTATACACCATATTGTACCAGTGACAGCGCGACATTTGAGGATATTTACAAGGATTACGAAACGCTTGGAAAAATTTTTAATGTTGAAGATCTCGCGTCCACAAAGATACAGGCAATGAAGGACAAGATCAGTAATGTCAAAAGCGCGCTGGGAGACAGCGCGTATAACAATCCGGTTTCTGTTTTTGTTTATGACTCAGGGGAGGACGCGCCTTTTACCGCCTGCCAGGGAATGCCGGGCGATATTATAAAATTAGCGGGCGGAAAAAGTATATTCAGCGATATCAATAAAGGCTGGGACACCGTTTCCTGGGAACAGGTCGTTGAGCGTAATCCCAGCGCGATTTTAATTCTGGATTATAATGGGGAGACACAGGAAAAAGAGGATTTTCTGTACTCGAACGAGGCGCTGAGTTCCGTGGACGCGGTTAAAAATCATAGAATCTATTCCGCTTGCTGCAGCGATATTCAGGGAAGCGCCGGTTCCGCGGGAACGGTAGAACAGCTGGCGAAAGAATTTTACCCGGATCTATTTAAATAAACGATATGGGTAAAAGAAAAGTATTGCCGATTAAAAGTCGTTCCGGATTTATTACTTTCTGCGCGCTGACACTCGCGCTAATTGTCTGCGCGCTGATCGTTTCGGCTTTGGTGGGGAGCGTGAATATCAATCCGGGATGGATCGGAAAAATTATCGTAAATAAAACTTTTGGCAAAGAGGTTTTCCCGAAAATATGGAAAAACACGGATGAGTCGATTATCTGGACTATACGGATTCCGCGTATTATTCTGGCTTTTTTGGTCGGCTCAGGCTTATCGCTTTGCGGTATATTAATGCAGGCTCTTACAAAAAACTCACTGGCGGATCCGTATGTGCTGGGAATTTCCTCAGGCGCGTCCGCCGGCGCGGTATTTGTCATTATGTACGGCGCCTTCAGTTTCGCGGGATCTTATCATATTATGGTTGGCGCGACGATTGGCTCAATCCTCGCGATGATATTGGCGATGAAAGTTTCTATGGTGAACAACAGGATTACCTCCACACAGCTTGTCCTTGCCGGCATCGCGGTTTCCGCATTATTTACCGCCTGCGTGAATGTCATGATTTATTATAAAGAGACTGGTTCCGATAAGGTGAAAACGGCTCTTTATTGGATGATGGGTTCTTTGAGCGGGGCGACGTGGGACAAGATGTTTTATATCGCGTCCGTATGCGTCGTGTGCGCGATCGTGGTCATCGCTTTCCACAGAAGTCTGGACGCACTGCTGCTGGGGGATGAGGCGGCGATCACTTTAGGCGTGGATGTCCGGAAAATTAAAATTTGTATCATTGTACTAAGCGCGATTCTCACAGGCGCGATTGTCTCCGTAAGCGGGGTGATCGGTTTTGTCGGTCTTGTTATTCCGCATATTACAAGATCAATTGTCGGCGCGAAGCATAAGCGCCTGATACCCGCGTCCATTTTATTGGGAGGCTTTTTCCTCATTGTATGCGACGCGGTGTCAAGGGTGGTTGTCTCGCCGTCAGAGCTGCCGCTTGGCGTGGTTACTTCTTTATTTGGCGCTCCTTTTTTTCTGTTTCTGATTCGTAAGAGTGAGAATTCTTTTAATGGGAGGAGTTGAGTATGGAGAAGTTAAGGGTCGATAATCTGGATTATTCCATAATGGATAAGAGTATTATCAGAGATATCAGTCTGAATATTGACGAGGGAGAGTTTATTGGCTTGATAGGGCCCAACGGCTGTGGCAAATCAACACTCTTAAAAAATATATATAAAGTTTATAAGCCGGATCAGGGGACTGTCTATATAGATGGGGACGATATCGGGAAAATAGGCGGAAAAGAAACCGCGAAGAAAATGTCTGTTATGGTTCAGGAGAATAATGTTGAGTTTGATATAGATGTGCTTGACATGGTTATGCTGGGACGATACGCTTATAAGAAACTTTTTTCGGATTCCACAAAAGAGGATATGGAGATTACCAGAAAAGCGCTTGACGCGGTAGGAATGCGGGGGTATGAAAACAGAAGCTTTTTCAGCCTTTCCGGAGGGGAGAAACAGAGAGCGCTGATTGCCCGGGCTCTTACACAGCAGGCGAGACTTATTATTTTGGACGAGCCGACGAATCACCTGGATATCGGGTATCAGTATCAGGTTATGAGTATTTTGAAAAAACAGGCGGTTACGGTCTTTGCTTCGGTACATGATTTGAATATCGCTCTCTATTATTGTGATCGCGTGATTTTAATGGATCAGGGTGAGATTGTCGCGCGAGGAAAACCGGATCAGGTCATTACTTCGGAAATGGTCAGAAGAGTATTCAATATTAACGCTCGTGTCGAGGCGAACGCGGTTATGGGTAAAAAGCAAATCATTTTCATGCCGGATTAAAGTACGGCGTGACTTCGGTCACGCCGCTTTTTTTACGCCGTCTCTTCCTAAATCCGCGAGAACAGGATATAATAGTCTCATAATTGAAAATTCAAGGAGAAACCACATATGAGAATAAGAAAAGACAACACGATCGCGGTGGGTATTGACTTCCAGGAGAGGCTGGTTCCGGCTATGTACAACAAGGAGGAGCTGATCGCGAACACGGTCCGGTTGCTTTCGGGTCTTAAGGTGCTGGGAACGCCGATTTATTTGACGCAGCAGTACACGAAGGGATTGGGGATGACCGTTCCGGAAATCCGCGAGGCGGTGGGAACGGACGAGTATCTGGACAAGATCCGTTTCAGCGGATACAGCGAGCTGAAGAAGGTGATTCCGGGACCGGAGGTCTGTCCGAACGTTATCATCTGCGGAATGGAAACGCATATCTGTGTTCTGCAGACCGCGATGGAACTCGCGGAGAACGGTTATAAGCCGATTCTGGTGACGGACTGCGTGTCCAGCCGCGCGCCGCGGAACACGGAGACGGCGATCACGCGGGCGATTCAGGAAGGATTTACGCTGACCACGTATGAGGCGATATTATTTGAGCTTCTTGAGGTGGCCGGTAATGAGGAGACGAAGAGGATTCAGAAGATCATTAAATAGTCAAGGAGCGGATAAGATGGAGAATGGGAAGCTTAAGGGAAGTCAGGAAGCCCTCTTGGAGGCGGTAGAGAATTCTGACATTCAATTTTTTACATATTTTCCGGGACGGCGGCGCTGTGAGATTTACGCGCGGAACAAGAGGCTTTCCGAGCTGCCCACGATTTGGAATGATTTTCCGGATGACTTTCTCGAGTATACGAAAGCTTCTGAAGAAGACGCGGCCGCTTATAGGGCGATGCTGCGCGAAATTGACGAGGGCGGAGACGCCGCGTCCTGTGAAGTACGCTTCTTATACAAAGATCAGTATAACTGGGAACGTATCTGGATCAAAGCAATCCGAGACGAGGATGGAAATACTGGTCGGGCGCAAGGCTATTCCATGAATGTGAATGTCAGGAGAAACGCGGCGGAAGATCTCCAAAGAGAACGCGCGAAATTTTTCTCCCGCGAGAGCGGCGCTTTTGAGTCATTTACTTTTAATGTCACGGAGAATTCCGATCCGGAGATTCTGACAAGCGATAAGGCGATGCTGGAGGGTGAAATCAGCGAAGAGGTGATTCGTCAGGCGGCGCTCGTATCTCCGCCGATCGGCGGTCGCAACGTTAAGACGAGGGAAATTATGCTGCGGGCGGGGGCGCGTATTCCGGATGAGGCGGATCGGGAGCGCTTTTTCGTGAAATGCGGCGGACAGGGTGTCCGGGAAGCAGTCCGACAGGGCCGAAGCAATACGGTTCTTCGTTATCGCAGATGGGTGGGCGATATCATTCGCTGGGTTGAGACCAGCTTACGAATCATGAGGGATCCAAATACCGGTGATGTCCTGGCGTTTTTTTACACAAGAGATATTCATGACGAGGTCATTCAGGAAAAAATAACGCGGAGCGTTATGAGAATCAATTACGAGTCCGTGGCTTTCTATGATCTGAGTACGGGGTATTTCAGTCAGAAGGTGGCCAAAAAACGCGGACGGTCCGGTGGCTTCCCTGATTTCCTATCCGGACGCGGTTGAGAGCGTCATCAAACTTCGGGTGGACGCGGAGGACGCGGAGGAGACACGGGAGAATTTCCGTTTGGAGCGGATCGAGGAAAAATTGCGGGAGTCGGATATTTACACCTTTTTCTATAGGGAGAAGCGAAGCGGCGATTCTGCCGCCGTACAGAAGCGTATGAAAGAGGACATCTATTATCTGGATGAGTATAAGGATGTCCTGGTATTTTTACTGACGGACGTGACGGAGATTTTTGAGCAGGAGAGCGAGACAAGAGAGCGTATGGCGTCCGCTTTGGCCGCCGCCAATCAGGCGAGCGCGGCCAAGAGCAGTTTTCTCTCCCGCGTAAGTCATGAAATTCGAACACCGCTTAACGCGATTCTGGGGATGGACGCGATCGCGGCGAGGAATATTGATCATCCGGAGAAGGTAGCGGATTGCGTGAGCAAGATCGGTATCTCGGCCCGTTATCTGCTTTCTTTGATTAATGATATTCTCGATATGTCCAGAATTGAGAGCGGGAAAATGCTTCTCAAGAATGAGAAGTTCCTGTTCCGGGATTTCATTGCTAATATTAACACGATGATCTATAACCAGACACGCGCGAAAGGGCTCGATTATGAGTGTACGGTATCGGCGGATGTCGCGGAGGCTTACATCGGCGACGCGATGAAGCTGCAGCAGGCATTGATCAATATCCTCGGAAACGCGGTCAAATTCACGAAAACCGGCCGGATCACTCTGAGCGTTCATCCGGTTTATAACAAGGGAAGCATATCCATGACGCGGTTTGTCGTAAATGACACCGGTATTGGAATCCGCGAGGAGGATCTGGAGAATATCTTCGCGCCTTTTGAGCAGGTCGATAACTCGACAACGACGGTCTTCGGCGGAACAGGGCTGGGACTCGCGATTACCAAAAATCTGGTCACGCTTATGGGCGGTACGATCAAGGTCCGAAGCATTACCGGCGTCGGCAGCGAGTTTACTATCGAGGTTCCGCTTACCGTTGACGAAAGCGCTCCGATATGCCCGTCCTATAATCTTTGTCTCGAGAAGATGAAAGCGCTTATTGTTGACGACGATCTCATCGTCTGTGAGCAGGCGAATAAGATACTGGAAGAAATCGGGATGGTGAGCGAGTGGGTTACATCGGGTTACGAGGCGGTGCGAAGAGTTCAGGCCAAGTCAAGTGTGTCCGTTTATTATGATTATATTCTGATTGACTGGAAAATGCCGGATATGGACGGCCTGGAAACGACAAGACAGATACGGAAAAATGTCGGTCCGGATGTCACGATTATTATTATTACCGCGTACGACTGGGAATCGATCGAGATGGAAGCGAAGGCGGCCGGCGCGAATTTGCTGATTTCCAAGCCGCTTCTTAAAACAACATTGATTTCCGCTTTCCAGAAAGCGCGCGGACAGGAGGAAGCCGAGAAGGAGAACAATCAGGTCTTTGATTTTACGGGCAAAAGAGCGCTTGTGGCGGAAGATAACTCAATCAACGCGGAAATTGCCAAAACCCTTCTGGAGGATAAGAATTTTGTCGTGGAGACCGCGGCGGACGGCCTGCGGGCGATGGAGATGTACACGCAGAAACCCGCGTGGTATTATGACGTGATTTTGATGGATATTCGTATGCCCCTTATGGATGGGCTGCAGGCGGCGTCGAATATCCGCCATTGGAACAAAGAGGACGCGAAGACGATTCCGATTGTCGCGATGACCGCGAACGCTTTTGACGAGGACGTTGACAAAAGCGCCGCGGTAGGAATGAACGCGCATTTGTCGAAACCGATCGACCCGGATATAATGTATGGCACTCTCTATCGAATCCTTTATGAACAGGGAAACAATAGCGTCATTTAATTTCTGTTATGAGGCAGGAGGCGGAAGCATGATAAAAAATCTATGGTACGTCGTGTTGTCTTCAAGAGAAGTTCCGGCGTAAGAGAGAGGAACTGAGAAACTAAACAATTAAGGAGAAGGTTATGGAAAACAGTAATTTGGAGACCGGCAACATGATTGAGAGAATGGAGAAAATCCGCGCGTTAATGAATGGGGGAGCGTTTTTTCTGATTCCGGTCGATGATCAGGGCAGCAGGCGGAAGACGCGCCTGGACGAGAAGACAACAGCGTTCATCGCGTTTACGAGTCGGGAAGAGTTGGATAAGGGACAGTCTACGGACGCGGTTTCCGTCAAAATTTCCGATTTTCTCGCGGAAGTTATGGAAAACGAAGCGGTCGCGGGGGTCGTAGTGAATCCGTGGGATGATTATTTCTTCCTGGAGAAAAACCTGATCAAGGGTATTCTGGAGGTAAACAAAGCGAAGCGGGCCGAAGAGTAAAAGGGAGTGTTCACACATTACCCGCGAGGGGAGGAGCGCGAATTGCTTAATCAATTACAGACAGGGGTTCGAAGAGGAGCCGCGATAATTCTGGCCGCGGTGATCGCCGCGGCGCTTTTTCTGTCAACGGCTATGCCTGTTTCCGCGGAGACGAACGCGTCCGGCAGGACGGTAAGAGTAGGTTATTTCTACAATGGCGATTTTATGAGCAAGGCGGACGATGGCTCTTATAAGGGATATGACATCGCGTATTATTACACACTCGCGGGCTACGCGGGATGGAATCTTCAGTTCGTCGAGTACAACGGGCTGAATGACGCGCTGGCCGGCCTGGAAAACGGTGAAATCGATGTTTTAAGCGGACTTTCGAAAACGGAGGAGAGAGTGAGTAAATATCTGATTTCCTCCATGAAGATGTGTACTTCCCAAATCGCGGTCCAGACAAGGGCCGATGACGATCGTTTCGCCGCCGGTGACACGTCAACAATGACGGACATGACCTGCGGTATCCTAAAAAGCTCCAATGTCGTGACGCTTTTTACCAATTGGTGCGAAGAGAACGGTCTGTCGCCTCACATTCACGAATATGACAGTATTCAGCAGAGAAACGCGGCTTTCGCTTCCGGAGAGGTCGACGCGATTGCCGCGGGCTCCACGGTTGAGGGCGCTCAGAAAATCGCCGAGTTTCCGGCGCTGGATCTGTATTTTATGTTTAACAGCGAACAGGGCGCGGTAAAGGCGGAGGCCGATCGGGCTATGGGTATGCTATCCCTGGAAAATCCGACCTTCTCGACCGATCTTTTCGCGGAGTATTTTCCCTCAAGCCGGAATGACACGCCGTCCTTTTCCGCCGCGGAGAAGGCTTTTATAAGCGGGAAAGGCGAAATCAAGGTAGCCGTTTTAAGAGACGACGCGCCGTTCAGCGAGGTCTCTGAAAATGGGGAAGTTACAGGAGTTTTGCCGGAATATTACGCGCGTCTCGCTTCCGTGATCGGGACGAGCTTTCGCTGCGTGCCCTGTTCTTCGAAGGAAGACGCCTTAGCGGCGCTCGCGTCCGGCGAAGTCGATCTGGTGGGCAAGTTCGAGGATAATATATATGACGCGAACGACCAGAAGGTCATTTTGTCGAACGCGTATTTGAAGATGAATCTGGTCCAGATTACGCGCGCCGGCACCACGGATGTGACGAGCGCCGCGGTTCCCGAATGCAATTTCCCGTCCATCAGTAAAACGCTCGCGGACGCCGGATCTGCCATAACGCTGGTTTCCTGTCTGAACAGCGCGAAAAGTTTTGAGAAGCTGAAATCCGGCAACACGGACGCGGTTATCTGCGCGCAGCCGGCGGCAACATGGCTGCTGAATCGTAACCGGGCTTCTGATTACGTGGTTCAGGCTTTTGGCGGTGACACATGGAATGTCTCCTGCGCTTTTTCTTATGACGCGGATGGCAATACGCTTCGCGGAATTATCGATAAAACAATTATGGTCGATGGTGGGTATATCAATCAGCTGATCATGAGTGACACGTTGGAAGACTCGGCGAATCTGTCCAGCTTTTTTGATAAGATGCCTGTCACGATGATCGCTTCTTTCGCGGTAGCGTCCATATGCATGCTGGTGATCGCGGTTCTCGCGCTGATCATTATTATCCGCCGGCATCAGATGGAGCGGAAGCTGAATCAAAGACAGGTCGAGATCGCGGCCATGGCGGAAGCCAATAAAGCCAAGCATAACTTTTTCGGGACGGTCAGCCATGATATGCGTACGCCACTAAACGGAATTATGGGCTTTACGAATCTCGCGCTTGAGTGTGACGATCCCGCGAAAATCCGGGATTATCTTTCCAAGATCAAGTCGTCGGGAGAGATTCTGGGCAATCTGGTTAACGACACGCTGATCATGTCCCGTGTGGAAAACGGGAAATACGTTCTGAAACCGGAGCCCGCGGAAACGAATGAGATTTTCAGCGGGATCATGGAGCCGATCCGGGAGCTGGCGGCGGAGAAGAATGTCGTTTTGAAGGACAATGTCCAGGAGATCCGATGCCGCCGCGTGCTGGTCGATCGACTCAGCTTGCAGAAAATCTTTTTGAATCTGCTTTCCAACGCCGTGAAATTCACGCCGCCGGGAGGAACGGTGACGTTCGAGTACAGGTTGGAGCCGCCGGATGGCGAGCAGCCGGAAAGCGTGATCGTCGTGTCCGACACGGGCAAAGGGATTTCCAGGGAGTTCTTACCGCGGATATTCGAGCCGTTCTCGCAGGAATCCGCGGCAGAACCGGATAATACGGGAAGTGGTATGGGACTTTCCATTGTCAAAAGCATTGTGGACGCCATGGACGGAACGATCGATGTTGTGAGCGCGCCGGGAAAAGGAACGACATTCACGGTCAGGCTGCGGCTTCGGGAGATTCCGAAGGAGGATGGCGCGTCGCCGATAGAACAGTCTTCCCGCGGGGATTTTCTGAAAGGCAAGCACGCGCTCGTATGTGAGGACAACGCGCTGAATCTGGAAATTCTGAAATCGATTCTCGAGCGTCATGGCGCAGCGGTGACCGGCAAGGAGAACGGAAAAGCCGGCGCGGAGGCGTTCGCGGCGAGCAATCCGGGCTTTTTTGACATAATCCTGCTTGATTTGCGCATGCCCGTCATGGACGGCGTAACGGCGGCGGAAGAAATCCGCGGGCTTTCGCGTTCCGACGCGAAAAGCGCTCCAATTATAGCTGTGTCGGCGGACGCGTATCCTGAGAATGTGGAGGAATGCCTCGCCGCGGGCATGAACGCGCATATTTCCAAACCAATCAATGAAGAGGAGCTCCTTGAGACGCTTGAACGTTATTTACTATAATTTTACTTGAAAGAAGACAGGCAGATGGAATTTGATTTTACAAGCTTATTGGACAGACATGGAATGGACTCGATTGCCGTGGACGCGGAGAGCGCGCCTGGTTTTTTACCGGAAGGGCATACCAGGAATGGTTTCAGCAGAATTCCGATGTGGGTCGCGGATATGAACTTTCCAACGGTACCTTCTGCGGTACAGAAAATCATTGAAAGAGCACAGGATCCTGCAATGATTTTCTGTACCGCAGAAGGTACCGTTGGAAAGTTCATATCCGCGACCCACATCGGATGCACCAAGAGAAGGGTTTGATGCGATTCCGATGTGGGTCGCGGATATGAACTTTCCCACCGCGCCATCGGTCACCGAGGCGATCGTGGAACGGGCGAAGCACCCCGCGTATGGTTATTACGCTCCCAGAGACGAGTATTACGAGGCGATTCGGTGGTGGCACAGAACGCGGAATAACATGGAAGACATCACGAAAGAAAGTATCGGCTACGAAAACGGTGTTTTAGGCGGCGTCATCAGCGCGCTGCGTGTTTTTTGCGCCCAGGGCGGCAAGGTTCTGGTTCACTCCCCGACTTATATCGGTTTTACGGAGTGTCTTACGAATAATGGCTTTAACGTGACACACAGCCCTCTCAAGCGGGACGCGGAAGGCGTGTGGCGCATGGATTTCGAGAATATGGAGCGCTCCCTGAAGGAGCGTAAAATTCACGCGGCGATTTTCTGCTCGCCGCACAACCCCTGCGGAAGAGTATGGGAAGAATGGGAAATCCGGAAAGCGATGGGGCTTTTCCGGAAATATGACGTTTATGTCGTGTCGGACGAGATTTGGTCGGATCTGACACTTGGCGGGCACAAGCATATTCCGACCCGGTCTGTCTCTGAGGACGCCGAAAATCGGACAGTCACTTTGTACGCGCCTTCTAAGACTTTTAATCTGGCTGGTCTGATCGGCAGCTATCATGTTATCAACAACCCATATATCCGGGACCGTGTTTTAAAGCAGTCTTCTCTGTCCCATTACAACGAGATGAATGTTCTGTCCATGTACGCGCTGATCGGCGCCTACAGCGAGACTGGTTCTTTATGGGTCGACGCGCTGCGGGAAACGCTGGACGCGAACGTGGATTACGCGTATAAATTTATTACTTCGAGATTCGAGGGCGTGGAGCTCGCGAGGCCGGAGGGAACTTACATGCTTTTCCTGGACTGCTCAAAATGGCTGGCCGCGCGCGGAAAGACGCTGGACGAGCTTGAGCGATCCGGGATTGAGGCCGGCGTGATCTGGCAGGACGGAAGACCGTTTTTCGGGGAACAGGCGATCCGGATGAATCTGGCGCTGCCGTTTTCGCTTGTAAAAGAAGCGTTCGACAGACTGGATCAATATGTTTTTAACGCCTGAGTATAGGGAAAGGATGTTCGCCACATGAATTTAACACATTTAAAATACGCGGTGGTTATCGCGGAAACAAACTCCATGACGAAGGCGGCGGAGCGGCTTTACACGTCGCAGCCGAACCTGAGCAGGTCAATTCGGGAGTTGGAAAGCTCGATCGGAACAACGATTTTCCGGCGGACGTCATACGGAATTTTTCCGACGCCGGAAGGCGAGGAATTCCTGAATTACGCCCGGAAGGTGATCGCTCAGGTGGAGGAGATGGAGGCGCTTTACAGCGGCAAACGACGGAAAGCTTTGAAATTCTCTATTTCCGTGCCCAGGGCCAGTTACATTTCCTGCGCCTTTACGGAATTTATCAAAGAAATAAAGCCCCAGTCGGGGGCGGAAATCTACTACAAGGAAACGAACGCGCTGCGCGCGATCAACAATATCATCGACGAGGATTACAGACTGGGAATCATTCGCTATCAAAGCGTTTATGACGGTAATTTCAAAAAAATGCTGAAGAGCAAAGAATTGAGCCGTGAAGTCATCTACCGATTCCAATATAAGCTGATTTTCTCCGAGCGCCATCCACTCGCCGAACAAAAAGAAATCTATTTGAAGGATCTTATGCCTTATGTCGAAATCGCGCACGCCGATCCGTTCGTGCCTTCGATTCCGCTGAACACGCTGCGCAAAAACGAGCTGTCGGATGAGGCGGACAAGCATATATTCGTGTTTGAGCGGGGCAGCCAGATGGATCTGCTTTCGGAATCGCCGAATACTTTTATGTGGGTATCGCCGATTCCGGAAAGAATTCTCAAAAGATACGGGCTCGCGCAGCGGGACTGCATCGACAACAGCCGCGAGTATCATGACGCGCTGATTTATCGGCAGAGCTATAAGTTCACGAAAGCGGATAAAGTTTTTCTGGATAAACTTATGAAAATTAAGCAGGATTTACTGTAATTCAGGTGAAGCGATTACCAATAATGGTATAAGGGTATTCGATATTCGTATTAGTTGTTAACGACCAAAGTGTGATATAATTTTAACAAAGAAGTGAGAGGAGAAAGAGCTATGAAAATCACGGTATGTATTGGAAGTTCCTGTCATATCAAAGGATCTCGTCAGGTGGTAGAGGAACTGCAGAAGCTGATTAACGAGCATGATCTGAAGGATAAAATCGAGCTTGCCGGTACTTTCTGCGTTGGCAAATGTCAGACGGGCGTCAGCGTTATGCTGGATAAAGAATATTTTTCACTCTCGCCGGAAACGACAGATGACTTTTTTAAGAAAGAAGTGCTGCCCAGGCTGAAATAAGGCGCGGGCGTTATCCGGAAAAGTTGAAGAAGGGCGTGAAAAAGAATGGTCGAGTTTCTGAAGTTCGAGAAATCTAACTGTAAAAACTGTTATAAGTGCATCCGTAACTGTCCCGTGAAGGCGATTCGCTTTTCGGGAAATCTGGCGAGCGTGATTCCGGAGGAGTGTATTCTCTGTGGAAAATGCTATGTGGTCTGTCCTCAGAACGCCAAGAAAATAGTCGATGAGACAGAAATCGTGAACGTGCTTTTGCATGGGGACGCGCCGGTCATCGCGAGTGTCGCGCCTTCCTTCGCGGCGTATTTTAACGGCGTCGGAATCAACGCTTTGGAGACAGCGCTGAAGAAGCTGGGCTTTGCCTCAGCGGAGGAAACCGCGCTTGGGGCGACAATGGTAAAGACGGAATACGAGCGTCTTGTAAACGCCGGTGAGCAGGATATTATCATTACGTCCTGTTGTCATACGGTTAATCTGCTGGTTGAGAAGTACTATCCGCGCCTTGTCGGGTATCTGGCGCCGGTCATGACGCCGATGAGCGCGCATCATGAGGATTTGAAGAGACGTCACCCGGAAGCGAAGACCGTTTTTATCGGTCCGTGCCTTTCCAAGAAAGATGAGACCGACAAAATCGGAATCGAGGCGGCGCTTACTTTTGATGAGCTTTCTTCCATGTTCGAAGCCGCGGGAATTGAGGTCGGACAGGAAAGCGAGGATACCGATACGGGTCTCGCGAGATTTTTCCCGACTACGGGCGGAATTCTGAAGACAATGACGAAAAAAAGCCCGAATTACACGTATTTTACAATCGATGGAATCGATAACTGCGTAAACGCGCTTAAGGATATCGAGAGCGGGAAGCTGCATCACTGCTTTATCGAGATGTCCGCCTGCGCGGGAAGCTGTGTCGGCGGTCCTATTATGGAGAAGAACCGGAACACGCCGGTTCGGCATTATCAGGCAATATCCGAGTACGCGGGAGAGAAGGATTTCGATATCGAACAGCCATCGCCCAGCCATATAGTGGCGGAGTACGCGCCGATCATAACGGAGAAAGCGGAGCCGACGGAAGAGCAGATTACGGAGATCTTACATAAAATCGGGAAATTCACGGCGGAAGATGAGTTGAACTGCGGAACCTGCGGTTATGACAGTTGCCGCGAGAAAGCGAAGGCTGTGTTCCAGGGCAAGGCGGAGCTTAATATGTGCCTGCCGTTTTTGATGGATAAGTCCGAGCGTTTTACGAATAATATATTAGAAAACAGCCCGAACGGTATAATGGTTGTCAATGAATTTTACGAGATTCAGCAGATCAACAAAGCGGCGCTCAAAGCGATGAATATTCACTCCCGCTCGGATGTTTTAGGGGAACCGCTTGTGCGCGTCATGAACCCCGCGGATTTCTTAAGCGTTATGGAGGATGGAAAGAAAGTCAATAATAAGCGGGATTATTACGCGGAATTCGGAAAATACCTGGAGCTGACAATTTCACGCGACAGTGTCGCCAATCAGCTGATCGCGATTCTTCGAGATGTGACGGATGAGGAAACAGCGAAGAAGAATAAGGAGAAGATCAGTCGGAAGACTATCGAGACGGCGGATCAGGTAGTTGACAAGCAGATGCGTATTGTGCAGGAAATCGCTTCACTTCTGGGCGAGACGGCGGCGGAAACGAAGATCGCCCTTACTAAATTGAAGGAGTCGATAACGGATGATAACGACGAATGATTTATGCGCGGATATCGGGTATCTCAGTGTCAATCATTACGGTGAGCAGCTTTGCGGCGATCATGTCGAAATACTGGACACGCCGGACTCGAATTCTACGGTCATTGTGTTGGCGGATGGGCTGGGAAGCGGCGTAAAAGCTAATATTCTCTCCATTCTGACCTCGAAAATCATCTCTACTATGCTGGCTGCCGGCACAAAGCTGGAGGACGCGGTCAAAACAGTCGTGGAAACCCTCCCGGTCTGCAAGGTCCGCGGCGTGGCGTATTCCACGTTCACAATCATACGGATCATCAAAAACCAGAAAGCGGAGATCATTCAATACGATAACCCGAAAACGATCATGTTTCGGGACGGCGAGAACAAGGAGCTTGATTTCAATGAAATCAATATCGCCGGCAAAAAAATAATCAAGGCGGAAACAGATATCCGGGAAGGCGATGTTTTCATCGCGATGTCGGATGGCGTCGAGCACGCCGGTGTCGGCATCAGCTATAATTTTGGCTGGAAACGAGAGGATATCATTGAGTATATGAAGGCGTTCTGGAGCGTTGGTTTTACAGCCAAAACGCTTTCCACGATTCTGATTGAGGAGACGGAGAAGCTCTACGGCGGGGAGCCGGGAGACGACGCGACTGCCTGTGTCGCGAGAATACGTCAAAGAGAGCCGGTCAATCTGGTCATGGGTCCTCCCGCGAACCGGGATGACTGCGGTAAGATGATGTCCCTGTTCTTCGCGAAGGAAGGCAAACACATTGTCTGCGGCGGAACGACATCGACGATCGCCGCGGATTATTTGAAGGAGTCTCTGAGGCCATGCCTTAATTTTGAGGATCCGGACATTCCTCCGACCGCGGAGCTTAAGGGGTGCGATTTGGTGACAGAAGGAGTCGTTACCATCAACCGCGTGCTGCAGTACGCTCAGGATACCCTCAAAAACAATCATTCCTACACGGACTGGTGTTATAAGAAAGATGGCGCGTCATTGATCGCCAGAACACTTTTTGAGGACGCGACGGATATCAACTTTTTTGTAGGAACGGCAATTAATCCGGCGCATCAGACTCCGGATATGCCGTTTACCTTTACCGTCAAGACAAGGCTTGTCAGCGAGTTGGCCGATAGTCTGAAAAAGATGGGTAAAAATATTACTGTCAGTTACTTTTAAGGAGAAAGCGCATGCGAAAATTTGACACGAAAGTTCAGGATTTAAAGTACCAGGTGCTTCGCGAGGTCGCTCGTCACGCCTGGAAGGATGACCTGATGGAACACATCACCGATATCCCCAAAGAAATCATACCCGGAAAAGTTCCCACAATGCGCTGCTGCGTATACAAGGAACGGGCGATTCTGCAGGAACGCGTGATGCTGGCGATCGGTTGGAGTAAAGATAAAGGCAACGTGATTGAAGTCATCGATATCGCCTGCGATGACTGCCCCGAAGGCGGATATCAGGTAACGGAGTCCTGCCGCGGCTGTCTGGCGCATCGTTGTGAGAACGCGTGCCCCAGAAAGGCCATCACTTTTGATGAGCATCAGAAAGCTCATATCGATAAATCAAAATGCGTTAATTGTGGTAAATGTAAGCAGGTCTGCCCGTACTCCGCGATCGTGGACCGCAAGCGTCCCTGCGTGAACGCGTGCAAGATCAAGGCGATTTCCATGAATGAGGATGGAAGCGCTAAAATCGATCACAGCAAATGCGTTTCCTGCGGCGCCTGTGTTTATCAGTGCCCGTTCGGCGCGATCACGGATAAGTCGTATATTATCGACGTGATCAATATGATCAAGGAAAGCGAGAACAACACGAAATACAAGGTCTACGCGATCGTGGCGCCGAGTATTTCGAGCCAGTTCCGTTACGCGAATCTGGGTCAGGTCATTACCGGCATCCGCGAGGTGGGTTTCCACCATGTGATCGAAACAGCCCTCGGAGCCGACATGGTCGCGTATTCCGAGTGCGCCGAGCTCGCTGAGCGCGGCTTCCTTACAAGCTCATGCTGCCCGGCGTTCGTGTCTTATGTCCGGACGCAATTCCCGATGCTTGCCGAGCACATTTCCAGTAACCTGTCGCCGATGGGTACACTGGCGAAATACCTGAAGAAAATGGAACCCGGCTGCAAGGTTGTGTTCATCGGGCCGTGTACAGCCAAGAAAGCGGAACAGAAGCTTCCGGAAGTCGAGCCCTATGTCGACGCCGTGCTGACGTTTGAGGAGCTGCAGGCTCTGATCGACAGCCGGGACATCGATCTCGCGAGCCTCGAGGAAGACGTGCTGGATAACGCCTCTTACTTTGGACGCATTTTCGCGCGCGGCGGCGGACTGACCGACGCGGTTGCCGAGGGCTTGAAAGAAAGAGGATTGGACGCCGATTTCACTCTCAAGCCAATGTCCTGCAGTGGTCTTGAGGAATGCCGCACAGCGCTTCTCCGTAAAAAGAGCGGCAAGGCGGATTTCAACTTCATCGAGGGCATGGCCTGTGTAGGCGGCTGCATCAACGGCGCGGGATGCCTGACGCACGGCGATAAGAATAAATCGGAAGTCGACGAGTACGGCCGGGAAGCGCTCGAGAAAAAGATTACGGACGCGATTTCCATATTGGAACTCACCAACCCGGATGAGGAATAGAATAAGTTCATAGAGTACGCTTGAAAGGCGTGTCCCGCGGTGGTTTTACCCGCGGGACGCGCCTTTGTTGGATGTGTTGGGATGGATTTTTTGGTTTCGTGGGACGCGCTGAAGAAGTGGACGCGCTTGGGCCGTGTCTTGCTTTCTTGGCGCGGGACGCGCGCTGGCTGTTTCAGAGCGAATTGTCCGGCAGGAGCGATTTATTTCTGCTGCCAGACTACCAACCGCCGCCAAACCCTTGAAAATGGCTTCTGACAGTCGCGTTGTTTAAATTCCGTTTGTAAAATCTCCCTATACCGCGAGATTCTTCAAAATGGGTGTATTAGAAGCTTCTTGTCGTCAGATTTAGACGATTCCGAACAATCGCTGTGATTCGCTAGCGTAGAGTGTCTGGCTGGCGGAATAAGGGGCGGGATTTACCGAATTACCAGTTGTTTTGCGTGATGAACATAATGAAGTTCCATCTCGCCTGCGCTCGATGGAACGGCTGCTCTTCTAAGCTCAGACGCGCTTACGCTTGTCTTCACTAAGAGATAGCATGCCTCGCCTGCGCTCGATGGAACGGCTGCTCCTCTAAGCTCAGACGCGCATACGCTTGTCTTCGCTAAGAGATAGCATGCCTCGCCTTCGTTAAGATACTCATGTCAGCGTAAATATAGTATAATAGTCTTACGAACAATTTCCGCTCGCGGATCGGAGGAATCGAAATGGAAGAAATCATTATAAAAGGGATTGGAAAGAATCAGATTTTTCTGGATAGAGGCGATATTACGAAGCTGGATTGCGACGCTATCGTGAACGCCGCGAATAAAAGTCTCCTCGGTGGGGGCGGCGTGGATGGCGCGATTCACAGGGCGGCCGGGCCGGGTCTGCTCGCGGAGTGCCGGACGCTTCATGGCTGTGAAACCGGAGAGGCGAAGATTACGAAAGGCTATAATCTGAAGGCGGCATACGTGATTCACACGGTGGGGCCGATTTATTCCGGAAGGGAGCGCGACAAGAAGCTTCTGGCGGACTGCTATCGGAACTCGCTGGCGCTCGCGAAGGAGCGCGGGTTTCACAGTATCGCGTTTCCGGCAATTTCGACGGGCGTTTACGGGTATCCGGCGGATGAGGCGGCGCGCGAGGTGTCCGCGACGATCCGGGATTGGCTCGCGTCGAATTCGGATTATGGGACGCGGGTGATTTTGTCGTGCTTTGATCAGAGAACGTATGACTTGTACAGTGAGGCGTTCAGCGAGAAGGAATAAAACAAGCAGAGGGGGCGCGGCGATGGCGCTTTACGCGATGGGAGATCTTCATTTATCGTTTGGGGCGGATAAGGACATGGCCGTGTTCGACCCGGTCTGGAGAAATCATCCCGAGAAGATCCGTAAACACTGGATCCGGAAGGTGAAGGAAGAGGACACAATTGTGCTGACCGGGGATTTTTCCTGGGGAAAGAATCTGGAGGAAAGCGCGCCGGACTTTGATTTCCTGCTGGCGCTTCCGGGACGGAAGATTATGCTGAGAGGCAATCATGACATGTTCTGGGAAGCGAAGAAAACAGAATGGCTGAATGAGACTTTTGAAGGACGGCTTTTTTTCCTGCAGAATAATTACGCGGCCTATGGGGACGTCGCGCTTGTCGGCACGAAAGGCTATTGTTACGAGGGTCGCGACCCTTTTGAGCATTTTCTCAAGCTGCGCGAGCGGGAGATGGGAAGGCTGGAGAAGTCTTTTGAGGCGGCGAGGACGGACGGTTTCCGCCGGTATATCATGTTTCTGCATTATCCGCCGACCTCGATCGGCGAACAGGAGAGCCCGTTTACGCGGATGGCGGAAAAATACGGAGCCGAGCAGGTGGTTTATTCCCATTGTCATGGCGAGAAACGGTACGGCGACAGCTTTTTGGGAGAAGTGAACGGAATCGAGTACAGTCTCGTTTCGGGAGACTATCTGAACTTTCGGCCGAAGAAAATATTGGAGTGAGAGATTTTGAATCTGGATAGAGAATTACGAACGATCGTTGACGATTTTACGCGCGCGGGCTTTCCGGTTCCCGCCGGCGCGATTGAGCCCAAGGTACGTCTTATGGATTCCACGTGGCGGCTCGGTCAATGCGAGAAGAGGCCGGGCGGAGCGCCTTCGCGGTACAGGATCAGTGTCTCGAAGAACGCGCTGCTCAGCGAATCGAGCGTCCGGAACACGCTGGCGCACGAGGTGATCCACACGATGTACGGCTGTTACAATCACGGTAAGAGGTTCAAGTACTACGCCGCGAAGGCGCGGGCGCTGGGCTATCATGTCACGACGAGAGCCTCAGAGGCGGAGATGGCGGCGAGCGGAATGGCGGATAAACGCCTTGAACGGGCCCGTTATCGTATAACCTGCGGCGGGTGCGGCAATGTTCTGTACCGCCAGAAGGCGAGCGCGGTCATACGAAACCCGGGAAGGTATCGCTGCGCGAAATGCGGCAGCGCGCTGATTGTTGAGGAATTGCGGAATAATGGATAGATTTCTTTATTATAAAATGGAAGAATCGGATACGCGGGCGTCGTCGGGCGGCAAGGTTGAGCTTGTCCTCAGGCGGCGTTTTAGACTGACCGCCAATGAAATCAGCCGCCTGAAATTTACCGCGGGAGGTATTATGGCGCTTCGCGGAAAAAAGGCGGATGAGCGCTGGGAGCAGGTCAGGGTAAGCGACTGTCTGGCAGCCGGAGACACGCTGCGCGTCTGCCTGAGGGGTGACGACTCCACCAGTGATCAGGTCGTTCCGGTGTCGGCGCCGCTTTCGATTCTGTATGAGGACACGGATATTATTATAGTGAATAAGCCGTCCGGTGTTGTCACGCATCCGGCTCATGGGCATTATACGGACACGATGGCGAACTATCTGGCGGGGCTTTATAAAGAGCGGGGCGAGGACATCGTCTGCCGCGTGATCGGTCGGCTGGATAAGGATACCTCCGGGGCGCTCGTCTGGGCGAAAAACCGGTATGCCGCCGCGAGACTGAAAGGAAGCGCTGACGCCGTTAAGAGTGAAGAAGCGGCTTTCGAGAGAGAGTACCTGGCGCTTGCCGCGGGTCATTTTGAGGAAAAAAGCGGAGTTATAACAGAATCTATCGGTAAAATACCCGGTTCCCTGAACAGACAGGAAATCCGATCGGATGGGAAAAGCGCCGTCACGCGATATCAGGTGCTGGACGAAGCGCGTATAAAGGGAACATGCGAAATCGCGACACTGCTTCGGGTTCGTATCGAGACGGGGCGCTCGCACCAGATCCGTGTCCATATGGCGGGAATGGGGCATCCGCTTTTGGGAGACGCTTTATACAACGCTGTTTCGGAGAACTCCGGTTTTTGCCGGGCGGCGCTGCATTCCTACAAGGTAACGCTGAAGAAACCTTTTTCGGAGGAATGGATTACGATCACCGCGCCGCTGCCGGAGGATTTCGCGGAAGCGTTGAAAGGTTTTGATTTTCGCGCGAACACGTTAAAAGAGTCCCAATAATTCTGATTGATTAAAGTACCGGATATTGGTAAAATAATGGCAACATAGGAAAAGAGGCATAATTTCATGCGGGAAATCACGACAGATCAAATCCATCGTTACAAAGAAGAATTTTATTCCGATCCGCGGAACATGATTACCATGAACGCGGTCACCGCGAACGGCGTTTTGAAATGCGCTAGAAACGTCGATACCGAGCGGCGGGACATCAACGAGTTCTCGGTCTTGCTGAAAAGCGGGGAAATCACGAATCAGAAGAAGAGCGGGCGCTGCTGGATGTTCGCGGCGCTAAACGTAGTTCGATATCAGATCATGAAGAGCCTGAAGCTGGAGACTTTTGAGCTTTCGGAGAACTTCGTTTACTTCTATGACAAGCTGGAGAAGGCGAATTATTTTCTGGAAAATATTCTGGAAACTTTGGACGAGCCGGGAGACTCCCGTCTGATCGCCTGGCTTTTGGAGAGCCCGGTGGCGGATGGCGGTCAGTGGGATATGATCGTAAGCCTGATTGAGAAATACGGCATCGTTCCGAAATACGCGATGCCGGAGACTACGCCTTCCTCGGAATCCGCGGAGATGAACGCGGCTCTTACCGAGAAGCTGCGCGGCTACGCCTGTGTTCTGCGAAGAGAGTACAAGAATGGTGAATCCATCGAGGAACTTCGCGGAAGGAAAGACGACATGATAGACGCGATTTACAGAATGCTCTGCGTTTGTCTGGGATGCCCGCCGGAGAGCTTTGATCTGGAGATACGGGACAAGGATCATAAATACGTTCGTGACACGAACCTGACGCCGGTGGATTTTTATCGGAAGTACGCGAAGCTGGATCTTAGTCAGTTCGTGAGTCTGATCAACGCGCCGACGGAGAACAAGCCTTTTCACAGAAGCTATGGCGTGCGCTTCCTTGGAAACGTGAGAGGCGGCCGCCCGGTCCGTTACCTGAACCTCGAGATCGAGGAGCTTAAGGAAGCGGCGATTCGTCAGCTGGAAGCGGGACTGCCGGTCTGGTTCGGTTCGGAGGTCAGTCGGCATTTCGCCAGGGAAGGCGGAATCCTGGACGCGAAGATTTTTGACAGAGGGGCTCTTTTTAACACGGATTTCACGATGACAAAGGCGGAGCGCCTGGATTACGGACAGAGCAAGATGACGCACGCGATGGTATTTCTGGGCGTGAATCTCGATGAGGATGGGAAGCCGAACCGCTGGAAGGTCGAGAACAGCTGGGGAAAAGACCGCGGCAAGGAAGGGTATCTGCTGATGTCCGACGACTGGTTTACGGAGAATCTTTATCAAATCGTGGTAGACAGGAAGTTTTTACCGGAGAAGCTGATCGAAGAATACGAGGCGGAGCCGATTATGCTGGAGCCATGGGATCCGATGGGATCGCTGGCGGACTAAGCTTACCTTTCGAAAGGAGAAAAATATGGGGTCAAAAGTGTTTTACTGTGATTTCAGGACAACGCTTCGGGAGAATATCCCGGCGAAATTCGCCCGTCTGCTCAAAAGCGCGGGCATGACGGAGAATATTGATTTTACAAACAAATTCACGGCAATCAAGCTGCATTTCGGGGAGCCGGGAAACCTCGGCTATCTGCGGCCGCAGTACGCGAAGGTTATCGCGGACCTTGTGAAGGAAGCAGGCGGTGTCCCGTTTCTGACGGACTGCAATACGCTTTATGTCGGAGGCCGGAAGAACGCTCTGGAGCACATTCAGGCCGCGTACATGAACGGATTCACGCCATACGCGACGGGCTGTCAGGTGATCATCGCGGATGGTCTTAAAGGAATGGACGACATCGAGGTTTCGATTGATGGCGATTACATCAAGAACGCCAAAATTGGCCGGGCCATTATGGACGCGGACGTGTTTATTTCGCTCGCGCATTTCAAGGGACACGAGAACGCCGGTTTTGGCGGAACAATTAAAAACATTGGTATGGGCTGCGGCTCCCGGGCCGGCAAGATGGAGATGCATAACGCCGGCAAGCCGAAGGTGGCGCGGTCCAGATGTATCGGTTGCGGTATGTGCCTGAAGTATTGCGCGCAGGACGCGATCACGGTAACGGAGAAGAAAGCGTCGATCGATCACGAGAAATGTGTCGGCTGCGGACGCTGTATCGCCGCGTGCAACCAGGACGCGATTTACGCGGGCTACGATGAGGCGAACGAAGTGCTGAACCGTAAGATGGCGGAGTACACCCTGGCGGTCGTGAAGGATCGCCCGAGCTTTTATATCAACATCGTTATGGATGTGTCACCGAACTGCGACTGCCACGCGGAGAACGACACGCCGATCGTCCCAGATGTAGGAATGTTCGCTTCCTTCGATCCGATCGCGCTGGATATGGCCTGCGCCGACGCGGTCAATAAGCAGCCGATCCTGCCGGGAAGCGCGCTCGCCGAGAGCGAGCATTGTCATCACGATCATTTTACGGATATTTTCCCGGAGACAAACTGGATGAGCGCGATCGAGCATGGCGAGAAGATCGGTCTGGGGACAAGGGAATACGAGCTGGTACGGATTTAGTGAGAATCGTTTTATGATGATTTGAGGATGAAGAAGAGATCGGGAGGTCTCTTCTTTTTTTCGTTTAACCCCGGCTTAACGGACTTTTAACGGCGCCGCGCTAGAAGAGATCCGCTCGGTTGGTATAGATTTATATACGGATGGAACGCTGAACCACAAAACGGAACAGGAGGGAATTATGAGAAACAGTATAATGAAAAAAATATACGCGGCGACGGCGATTACGGCAATGGCGGCGAGCCTTATGATTTTACCGGCCCACGCGGCGGATAACACGAGCGCGGCCTCGACACAGTTATCGTTATATGTGCCGGCGGACCCGACTTACACGATTACGATTCCGGAGTCTGTCGCGATCAGCTCTACGGAAAACACGCAGGTTCCGATTACGGCCAGTGACGTGACAAATCTTCCCGACAACAAGAAAATCTCCGTGACCTACGCGAGCGGCAGCGGCGTGATGGGACGTCTTTATCTGGAGGGCTCGGATCCGACAGACGGCTCGGATCACGTGATGATGCTGATGATCCAGGGAACCGATGGCGAGTTTAAGATGGGCGCTCTTGAGAATCAGACCAAAGGCATGGAGCTGGCGTCCTTTACAGACAACGGCACATCGAATTTCGTGATGTATCCCTGCTCTTTTGACTATCCGAACGGAACCGGAAATCTTCAAATCCAGAAGGGCACGCGTTACAGCGCGTCTATGACATATGGAATTGAACTGGCGGATAAATAAGAATAAAAACAAAACAGCGCTTAAGGCGTTCAGCCTGTTTCCATCCGTTTTATTTTAAAAGAGAGAAGAAGGTTCCATGAGAAAAATTAATGATATTGTTAAAAAGATGGCTTTGAAATGGAAAATTCCGGCAGGAATTCTGCTGGCGGCCGCTCTGATCGGCGGTGGTGTCTGGTATGGATGGTCCGCGGGAAACAAGGGAACGAATAAGGAAGCGAACACGGCTCAGGGCCTTGTAATCGCGGATAATACCACGGACTGGAGCGGCACGGATTCCGGAGTGTCTTCAATCGGGATCCGGATTCCCGGCTATGAAAACATCGCGGTCATGGAAGCGACCGGGACAGCGGAGGTCAGGCTGGTCAATCCGCCGGGAAATCCCTGTTATTTTCAATACGCGCTGACGATCGCGGACAGCGGCCAGGTAATTTATCAGTCGGACCTGATCGAGCCGGGAAAAGCGATAGATGGCTTTAAGGCGGCGAATATACCGGCAAAGGGGAGTTACAATCTATATGTCGTGATCAACACGTTTTCGATGGACGGGACCATGTCGTCCATGAATGGAGCGAAGGTCAAGGCGAAGTTGAATGTGGTTTAATGTAAGGCAAATAAAAAGCCGCCGAACGAATCGGCGGCTTTACGTATGGCTCTATAGGCTTACGCGGGGCAGACATTAACAGCGCGAGATTTGCGGCTGTCTTTCGGGTCGGGCTCTACATCATAAGTAACCTTCTGGCCTTCTTCAAGAGTCTTGAAGCCAGTTCCCTGGATAGCGGAGAAATGTACGAATACATCGTCGCCTCCATTGTCGTTAGTGATAAATCCGAATCCTTTGTCCGCGTTGAACCATTTCACAGTACCGTTATTCATTAACAGATACCTCCTATTTGATGTTATTCACATGTGTCTACTAACTAAAAAACCATCGGGAGGAGTCAAAATGGAAATTGACTTACGACCGATGGCAATCAATTAGTACATTTAGAATACTTAAAAAGTATACAATGGAACTTGAAAAAAAGCAAGTGTTTATTGCCATTTTTTTAGCAAAAACAAATCCCGGACGTACAAGCGTACGCCGGGACCTGTTATTATCAGAAACCTATTTCTCGTTCGGCATTTTCCACGCGCGCTGATCTGTGTGAAGGATCGCTTCCGCCCTGGAAGAGAGCGGTTTAACGAAGTATTCCTTATAAGCCCGCTGAATCGCCGGGTTCTCATGCGAGAAACGAAGATCCATCTTCTCGTCGAGACCGTAAAGTACCTGGCCGCGCTCTCCGGCAAGTTCTTCGCCTTCGTGGATCGGCTGGCCGCCGCCGCCGGCGCATCCGCCGGGACAAGCCATGACTTCGACGAAGTCATAGGATACTTCACCCTTTTTGAGAGCTTCCAGAAGCGCTCTTGTGTTGCCGAGGCCGGAAACGACCGCTACCCGAACAGAAATGGAGTCGTTCACGTGGAAGGTCGCTTCCTTCCAGCCTTTCAGGCCGCGGACATCGCGGAACGCGTCCGGCGCGGGATTTTTACCGTTGATATAGAAGCTGGCGGTACGAAGCGCCGCCTCCATAACACCGCCTGTCGCGCCGAAAATAACGCCGGCGCCGGAACCATTTCCGAGCGGCTGGTCAAATTCTTCCTCCGGCAGCTCGCTGATCACAAGGTTCTGCGCGCGTACCATACGGATTGCCTCGCGGTTCGTCAGAACCGCGTCTACATCCTGATAGCCTTCGATGGTGGACATGCTCGGATAATCCGCCTCCGCCTTCTTTGCCAGGCACGGCATGATCGCGATGGAGAATACTTTCTTCGGATCGAGGCCGAGCATTTCGGAATAATAGGTTTTAACGGTAGCGCCGAACATTTCCATCGGTGACTTGGAGGTGGACAGATTATCCACGAACTCCGGATACTGGGATTTCACGAAGCGGACCCAGCCGGGGCAGCAGGACGTGAACATCGGCCAGGTATACTGGTCGTGACGCGTGAAGCGGTCCACGAACTCGGACGCTTCCTCGGTGATCGTCAGATCGGCCGAGAAATCCGTGTTGATGATATAGTCAAAGCCGGCGTGGCGTAAAGCCGCGACCATACGCTTGATGGTGGCGAATTCTCTGGAAACGCCGAACTCCTCTGCCCAGGCGGTACGGATGGAAGGAGCGATCTGAACGATCGTCGTGATCTCGGGATCATCGATCGCGTCAAGGATCTTCTGTGTGTCGTCTCTTTCATGCAGCGCGCCGACAGGGCAGTGCGTGATGCACTGGCCGCAGAGGACGCAGTTGGAATTCTTAATATCTTTGTTCTTCGCGACATCCACGTGCGCGTAGGAACCGGAACGTGTCAGATCCCAGATGTCGATACTCTGAATCTTATCGCAGACCTGGATGCAGCGCATACAGCTGATACATTTCGCCTCATTGCGGATCAGAGGGAAATCCTCCGGCCAGTCGACGTGCGTGATGTGCTCATCAAAGCCGGTGTCCGTGATTCCGTAAGTTTTTGCGACGCTTTGCAGCTGGCAGTTTCCGTTGCGGATACAGGTAGCGCATTTGCAGTCATGACGCGACAAAAGCATTTTGATGTTCATGCGTCTTGTCTTGCGGACATTGACAGTGTTGGTGTTGACGACCATGCCTTCCTCGACGAGACGGTTGCAGCTCGCCACAAGACGCTCATGGCCTTCGACCTCTACGACGCAGACGCGGCAGGCGCCGACCTCGTTCAAATCTTTCAGGTAGCAGAGGGTCGGAATGTGAAATCCGGCGGAGCGGGCCGCTTCCAGGATCGTGGAGCCTTCCGGCGCCTGAACGGCTTTGCCGTCTATTGTAAGATTTACCATTTTTCGATCCTCCCTTCCCTAAATGTGCCATAACCGAAGAAATCGCAGCGCAGGCATCTGGAGCATTCCTGCTCGCACTCAGCCCGTGACATCGGCTCTTCAATCAGGTCAAAATCAGCGACACGGCTGTCCGGACGGCGCTCGCCAAGCGTTACGCGGCCGGTAGGCACGGTTTCTCTGTACTCAACGGTCGGAATATCGATGTCTTCCTTGGAAATCTCGTGATGGAATCCAAGGTAATCGTCGATGTTCGCCGCCGCGACTTTGCCGGCAGCGACCGCTTTGATGACTGTCGCGGGACCGGAAACGCAGTCACCTCCGGAAAAGACACCCGCCAGGTTCGCGATCGATGTATCCTCGTTCGCGTTAATTTTACCGCGGTTAAGGGGAACGCCTGATTTCTCAAAATCAGCGGCGTCGATCAACTGGCCCGCCGCGACCATAACGATGTCGCAGGGGTAGCAGTTCTCGCCTTCCACCGGAACCGGTGAAGGACGGCCTCCCTTGATAGTACCGATCATCTGCGGCTGCAGACAGATCGCTTTTACGTTATTGTCCTCGTCGACCTGGATCCGCGGAGGAGAAATAAGCTCCAGAACAACGCATCCCTCGGCGATAGCGCCTTCGATTTCCTCGGACTGGGCTGTCATATCCTCTTTACGGCGGCGGTAGATGATGTTTACGCTGTCCGCGTTGCAGCGGACGCAGGTACGAGCGACATCCATCGCGACGTTGCCGCCTCCGACAACAGCGATTCTTTTACCGGTGAAATCCGGAATCTCGTCGTCACCGACTTTGCGGAGAAGCTCAACCGCGGACATAACACCGTTCGCGTCCTCGCCATCGATACCGAGTTTATGATCGGACTGCGCGCCGATGGAAAGATATACGGCGTCGTATTCGCGGCGCAGGGACTCGAGAGAGTAATCACCTTTGCCGATTGGTGTATTTAAATGAACTTTAATTCCGGTGGACAAAATCGTCTCGATCTCACTGTCCAGAATCGTTCTGGGCAGACGGTAGTTAGGGATACCGTAGCGAAGCATGCCGCCGAGCTTTTTCTTTTCCTCGAAGACGGTTACGTCATGACCCATAAGGCGCAGATAATAAGCGGCGGACAGACCGGAAGGACCACCTCCGACAACAGCGATTTTCTTCCCGGTGCCGGCGGCTGACGCGGGCGGATCGACCTGGCCGGCGTTATCGACCGCGTAGCGCTTGAGTCCGCGGATATTGATGGAGTCGTCAATGATATGACGGCGGCAGCGCAGCTCGCAGGGGTGTTCGCACACGTAAGCGCAGGCGGAAGCGAAGGGATTGTCTTTGCGGATCAGGCGAATCGCGTCCGCGTAACGCTCCTCTTTGATCAAAGCGATGTAGCCCGGAACGTCGACATTCGCGGGGCAGTAGCTGACACATGGCACAGAAGGGCGCGTGTCTGTCAGGCATTTATTATTCTGGATGTGCTCAACAAAATCGTCGCGGTAGCCATCCAGGCAGCGCAGAATCATCTTAGCGGCCTCGTAGCCGATCGCGCAGTCCGCGGAATAGTAGGTAGCTTTCGCGGTTCTCTCGATCATATCGAGTGTTTTCATAGTGGCGGTTCCGTCCAGAACCTTGTCCAGCATGTGAGCAAGTTGTCCAAGTCCGATGGAACAAGGCGCGCATTTACCGCAGGTCTGGGCATGACAAAGTTTTATGAAAGCGCGGGCCATGTCAACGGGACACGTTCCGGGAGGGCTGGCCATGATACGGTGCTCCAGTTCGGAATAAAGAGACGCGACCATGCGCTGAGCCTTACTTTCAGTCATAATATTCAGGCGGTTCATGTGTTCACTTCCTTTCTTATATTTAATACCATATTAAAATATATCGGGTAGAAAGGCCCATGTCAATGACGCGGAATAGTCTAAATAAGAAACAAAAATATTTGCTTTTTCACAAAATAAATTTTCCTCCGAAGAGCCTTGAAAAATCGGTAAAGTTTCGGAAAAGTGAGGTCGATTTGAGAAGAAAAGCGTGGTATTATATGGTAGTAACAGATTATGAACGCGGAAAATCGAGGAGGACGCACGCATGATAATTGATGGGAATGAGCAGATGAGAAAGCAGATCGAGTTAGACCGCGCCGGTCATAAAACAGAAGCGGACGCGCTGAAAATGGATTTTCTGAAACAGATCCGGGAAAGCGGAGAAGATTTCTGCCCATGCAAGGAAGCTTGCCCGCATCACGCGAATTGCTGGGAGTGTGTTCAGATTCACAGAGGACACAGAGATCACCTGCCTATGTGTATGTGGGACATGGTGAATGAGCGTACGTACGCGCTCAGCCGTCTGACCGAGGGCTCGCTCGCGGCTTACGAGAAGAAGGTAGAAGATGAGAAGTAATTGCGAGGAATGCTCGAATTATATTTTTGACGAAGAGATGGAAGAATATATCTGTGACGTGGAACTGGACGAGGACGAGCTTGGGCGTTTTCTGAGCGATTCCCGCTATGAGTGCCCATATTACAGAAATGGCGACGATTATAAGATCGTCCGTAAACAGATGTAAGAAAGAAGGCAGTTTTTATGTACAAAATCCTGGTTGTGGTCGATATGCAGAATGATTTTATCAGTGGAGCGCTGGGAAGCGAGAAAGCGCGTGAGATTGTGCCGCGGGTCGCGGAGAAGATCCGGAACTTTGAGGGATATGTTTTTTACACGAGGGACACGCATGAGGAAGACTACGCCCGGACCAGGGAAGGACGGCTTCTTCCCATACGGCATTGTATTCGAGGGACGAAGGGCTGGGAGCTCTGTCCCGAGATCGACGCGCTGAAGCTGGAGGAGCCGATCGACAAGCCTTCCTTTGGCAGCGTGGAACTGGCGAGACGGCTGATGGAGATGGACGCGGAGGAGGGAGTCGAGAGCGTGACGCTTATTGGGCTTTGTACCGATATCTGCGTAATTTCCAACGCGTTCGTGATCAAGACTTTTTTGCCGGAGGCGGATATTATCGTGGACGCTTCCTGTTGCGCGGGCGTAACGAAGGAGAGTCATGACAGGGCGCTTGGCGCGATGGCGGCGTGTCAGATTCAGATTGACAACGCGGAATAGGCGTTAGGAGGGTATTATTTTTGGGTAAGGGGAATAAGAACAGGCTGAACGAGGAGCGGATTTTTAATCTCAGCTGTGAGATCGGGCACAGGCTGCTGCGGAACGGCGCGGAGATTTACCGCGTGGAGGAATCCATAGAACATATTTTGCGCTCATATGGCTTTTCGCGGGTAGAGGCGTTCGCTGTTCCTTCTTGTATTATAGTGAGCGCGGATTATAAAGAAACTCATTTAGCCCGGTCGGTGCGGGTTCGTTCATTTACGGAGAATCTCGAGAAGCTCAGCAGGCTGAATGATTTATGCCGCGCGATCTGCGAGGAGCTTCCGGACGCGGAGGAAGCCGAAGAGCGTCTTCTGGAGATTATACGACTGCCGGGATATCCCGGATGGGCGGAGTATCTGGCGTGTGGGGCGGGCGCTTTTTTCTTCACGCTCTTCTGGGGCGGCGGGCTTCTGGACGCGGTCGTGGCTTTTTTCTGCGGGCTGCTTGTAAGACTGGTCAAGGTTTTTATGAGAAAAGTCGACTCGAACGTGTTTTTCGCGAATTTAATCGCCGCCATGTTTCTGGCGGCGCCGCCGGTGCTGCTGAGTCTGCTCGGGGCGCCGGTCCGGCAGGATATGGTAATCATCGGCACGTTGATGCTGCTGGTACCGGGAGCGGCAATCACGAACGTCGCGAGAGACGCTTTGGTCGGCGATTTTTTGACAGCGCTTTCAAGATTGGCGGAGGTTCTGATCATCACGGCGGCGATCGCGATCGGAATCCTGATGTCGATTTCGGGTATCGAGGCGCTGTTCGGTAAATTTTAGGAGGTGACAGGCGTGGTTTCTTATGTTTCGTGTATTTACGCTTTTTTCGCCTGTCTGGCGTTTGGCGTTATTTTTGAAGCGAAAAAAATTCGCTGTCTTCTGGCGGAGGCGGTAATCGGCGCGGCCGCGTGGGCCGTTTTTCTGGCGCTTGGGCATATGGGGACAGAGATTGGGCGTTATTTCTTCGCCGCGGTGACGGCAGCGGTTCTTTCGGAAATAGCCGCGCGCGTTTTCAAAGCTCCGGTGAAGGTTTTTCTGCTTGTGGCGATCGTGCCGCTGGTGCCCGGGGCCAATCTTTACCATACTATGCAGTATCTGATCGAGGGTGACACTTCGATGTTCGCGTATCAGGGTCTGCGAACGCTGGAGTTCGCCGCGGCGATCGCGATCGGCGGCTCGTTCGTGTCGTCTCTCGCGAGAATTGTTTCTATAGTAAGAGGGCCGGACGCGGAAAATTACGATTGAGAAAAGGCGGCCGACAAGTCCGGTTCCGGGAATCCGCGAAATTTTTCAGGAAATCTCGATTTCGGTCTGGACATTTTCGCTTCTGTGTTGTATAGTATTACTCGGACTTGCGGATTGGCAGTCTGGTTTCAGTGATGAGCTGCCGATGATTCAGTCTTTTTTTTATCGCTAATTGAATAGTTATTAGTATGATTTGAGCGGCTATGGAGAAGTACCCAAGCTGGCCGAAGGGGCTCCCCTGGAAAGGGAGTAGGTCGTTAATAGCGGCGCGAGGGTTCAAATCCCTCCTTCTCCGTCACCTTGATCGATCCTGATTGAGGCGAGGATAGCGCGAGGCGATCGGGAGTCACAACAAACTTTAAATTAAAGGTAAAAAGTTGTTGACAAACAAAGCTGAAGATGATATCCTATTTAAGCTGACTCGTTGAGCTGAGGCAACAAACGAGAGGCGAAACGTAAGACAGAACCTTGATAATTAAACAGCAGAATTAACACAACCCTGAAAGATTCAATAAGAGAAGATTTCAGAAAAAAGAACCAAAACCAAGTAAAGAACGGAAAAAGATTAAGATTTACTATTTTAGCCAATCGTTAATCCGAAACCGATCGAACTATTATTTAGAGAGTTTGATCCTGGCTCAGGATGAACGCTGGCGGCGTGCCTAACACATGCAAGTCGAACGAGGTTTATCAGAAACAGAAGCAGCTTGCTGCCAAAGAATCAGATAAACTGAGTGGCGGA
>JGI20225J20221_1000187_pt1 | contig 149068 bp, 121 predicted proteins | sample BioMet4_FD_20221 | JGI IMG/M metagenome (IMG submission 20221) | reverse complement strand
AAGAATGGTAATAAGATGTCTAAACGTTTAGGTAACGCTGTAGATCCATTCTCTACTATTGAGAAATACGGATCGGATCCTCTGCGCTGGTATATGATTACAAACTCATCTCCATGGGACAACCTGAAATTTGACGTAGAAGGAGTTGAAGAAGTACGCCGTAAGTTCTTCGGCACACTATACAACACTTATTCATTCTTCTCTCTGTATGCAAACGTGGACAACTTTGCATATCAGGAAGTAGATATTCCGGTAAATGAACGTCCGGAAATTGACCGTTGGATATTGTCTGTACTTAACTCTCTGATCAAGGAAGTTGATACTTGTTACAATGAATATGAGCCTACGAAAGCTGGTCGTTTGATCTCTGATTTTGTAAACGATAACTTGTCTAACTGGTACGTTCGCTTGAACCGTAAACGTTTCTGGGGTGGTGAATATACTCAGGATAAACTTTCTGCTTATCAAACATTATACACTTGCCTTGAAGCTGTCGCTAAATTAATGTCGCCTATCGCTCCGTTCTATGCGGATCGTTTATATACAGACTTAATCAATGCAACTGGACGTGATAATGTTGTTTCTGTTCATCTTGCTAAGTTCCCGGAATTTGATGCAAATCTTATAGACAGAGATCTGGAAGCAAGAATGCAGATGGCTCAGGATGTTACTTCTATGGTATTGGCATTACGTCGTAAAGTTAGTATCAAGGTTCGTCAGCCACTTCAATGTATCATGATTCCAATAGTGGATGAAAAACAGAAAGCTCATATTGAAGCTGTGAAATCACTCATCATGAATGAGGTAAATGTGAAGGATATCAAGTTCGTAGATGAAACAGCCGGTGTATTGGTGAAGAAAGTAAAATGTGATTTCAAGAAACTGGGTCCAAAATTTGGAAAACAGATGAAAGCTGTTGCTGCTCAGGTTGCAGAAATGCCACAAAGTGCAATTGCCGAACTTGAAAGAAACGGTAAGTATACATTATTTATTGACGGCAATGAAGCTATTCTTGAAGCTACAGATGTGGAGATCTTCAGTGAAGATATTCCAGGATGGTTGGTCGCTAATGAAGGTAAACTAACTGTTGCTCTTGAAGTTACCATAACAGAAGATCTTCGCAAGGAAGGTATAGCACGTGAGCTGGTTAATCGTATTCAAAATATCCGCAAATCAAGTGGGTTTGAAATTACAGATAAAATAAAAATTACTCTATCTAAAAATGCGCAGACAGATGATGCGGTAAATGAATATAATTCTTATATTTGTAACCAAGTATTATCTAATTCTCTTACATTAGCCGATGAAGTAAAAGATAGTACAGAATTAAATTTTGATGATTTCTCTTTATTTGTGAATATAGTAAAAGAATAATATAACTTTAAAGAAATTGTAATTATGGCAGAAAAAACAAGATATTCTGATACGGAACTAGAAGAATTCCGTGCCATTATTAATGAAAAACTTGAGAAAGCTCAGTTGGATTATGATCAGCTAAAATTAAGTATCATGAATCAGGATGGAAATGATATCATTGATACATCACCTACATATAAGGTTTTAGAGGAAGGAGCGAACACTCTATCAAAAGAGGAAGTTGGCCGTTTGGCACTAAGACAGCAGAAATTTATTCAGAGTCTTCAGGCTGCATTGGTCCGAATTGAAAATAAAACTTATGGAATATGTCGTGAAACAGGAAAATTAATTCCAGCTGAACGATTACGCGCTGTGCCACATGCAACATTAAGCATTGAAGCTAAAAAAGACGAAAGAAAATAAATGAGAATAAAAATAACGAAAGGACAGTTATCTGTTCTGATTATACTTTCTGTACTTGTTATTGACCAAATAATTAAGGTCCTGGTAAAAACAGGAATGCATTTACATGAAAATATTCGTGTTTGTGGGAATTGGTTTTACATTTATTTTACTGAAAATAATGGAATGGCTTTTGGAATGGAAATATTCGGAAAACTATTCCTTACATCATTTCGTATAATTGCTGTAGCATTAATCGGTTATTATATTGTTAAAGTAATCAAGAAAAATGTGAAAACAGGCTATGTAGTTTGTCTTTCAATGATCTTGGCTGGCGCATTAGGTAATATTCTTGATAGTATATTTTATGGCGTATTATTTAGTGCAAGTTATCCTGCAAATTACATTAATTCTTCATTAGCGACATTCATGCCTGATGGGGGAGGCTATTCTACTTGGCTATATGGGAAAGTAGTAGATATGTTTTATTTTCCCATAATAGATACAACTTGGCCTAGTTGGATGCCGTTTGTTGGTGGAGATCACTTTATATTTTTTAGTCCTATTTTTAATTTTGCTGATGCTTCTATTAGTTGTGGTATAATAGCTCTTCTTCTCTTTTATAGTAATTATTTGAATGAAGGTCACCGTACTAAAAAAGAAGTAGTTAATAAGGATGAAGAACAAACTAAATAAATTATTTATAGGGTTTGTAGTTGCTTTTTGCTTTGGATTCTCCGCGTGCAAAAAGAAAATGCCAAATGATGTGCTTTCCAAAGGTGAAATGGAAGATGTTTTGGTAGATTATCATATGGCTAAAGCTATGGGTGAGAATTTGCCTTATTCAGAACAATATAAGCAAACGCTTTATGTGGATTATGTTTTTAAGAAACATGATATAACTAAAGAGGCTTTTAATTCCTCCTTAGAATGGTATTCCCGTCATACTGAAGACTTTGTGAAAATATACGAGAAAGTAAATAAAAGATTAAATTCTCAAAGAGATGAAATCAAAGATCTACTAGCTTCAAGTAATGAAGAGCATCAGCAATCGGAAACAGGGGATACTGTTAACGTATGGCATAAACAGAAAATATATAAGCTGACACAGTCCATTGCCACTAATAAATTCTACTTCACTATTTATCCAGATAGTAATTATAAGGATCGTGATATTTTGTTGTGGAAAATAAGATGTACATTTATTTCTGCAAAGGAACATACTCAGGATGCAGTAATGTCTTTGAGCATTAGATATTTGAATGATTCGGTAATTTCTGAAACCCGGAATATTAGTCAATCAGGAATATATAATATTAGATTACAGAATGATTCTGCCCAGAAAATAAGAGAGATAAAGGGATTTGTATATTATAACCATCTTAGTCATTATTTGGAAGATGCTTTGATCGTTGATAAAATTGAATTGATTAGGTATCATGTAAAGAATAGTACAAAGCCAACTATTACAAATTCTCAAACTAAAGGCGAAGCTATGAAGATTGATACTGCACAGAAACATCAGATGCAAGGTCCTAAAACATTAGTTAATGACAGTTCAAACAGAAATGGGGTAAGATCGTCAATGCCTCGTCGGAGGAATATAATGAAAGGAAGCAACGATGTTCGTGTTATTAATAATCGTCCTCCTGAGCAACCAGGATTCAGAAAATGAAACGCATAGCTTCTCATTTTCTGATTCTTTCTCCTGATATTATATACAAAAAGCAGGTTATAGAAATTGATCAGCAAAGATTAATTCAAATCTTCCCTTTAGAAGAAGAGATGGAATCTGTTTCCTGGATGTCTGGAGTTATTTTTTTGTCTTCACAAAAAATGAACCTCAATGAAATAAAGAAAAAACTCAAAAAAGCAATAAATAAGAATCTTATTGTTTTTTTGAGTGAATATACTTCTAATATAGAAATTGGGAATCCTGTTTATGCTTACTTCTTTAATTCTGTAGATTTATCAACTTTTTTAATATTAAACGAAACCAGCATTGAAGAGCTATGAACATTACATTTTACAGATTTCTGCTGATTCTTTTGAAGTATTAAGCCTTATTTTCTTTTCGTTTTCCGGAAAAGTTCTTTTTCCCTTTAAATTTACTACTTCTGTGATTACTACTAGAGCTAGGAGTATATTGAGGAACTTCTCCTAATTCCGGAGGAAGAGGAATCTTATAAATTGTTTTTTCCAAGAACTTCTCAATTGATTTAAATGCACCTTGTTCCTTATCATTAACAAATGTAATAGCCACTCCATCATTATTGGCACGAGCTGTACGGCCTATTCTATGAACGTAATCTTCACTATCGTGAGGTACATCATAATTAATAACTAACCGGATATCATCAATGTCAATGCCGCGGGAAACAATATCTGTTGCAACCAAGATATTGATTCGACCATTCTTAAATTCATGCATAATAAATTCGCGCTGAGACTGATCTAAATCTGAATGCATCTCACCCACATTTAGCTTTAATCTTTTCAAAGATTTAGTGACTTCTTTCACTTTTAGTTTTGAAGAAGCAAAAATGATAACTTTCTCAGGTACCTCTTTTAAAAAAAGACTTTGTATGATACTTAATTTCTGACTTTCATAACAGATATATGCCGCCTGTACTATTTTATCAGCTGGTTTTGAAACAGCAAGCTTTATCTCTACCGGATTGTTTAAGATATTGTTTGCCAATTTTTGTATATTAGCTGGCATTGTTGCAGAGAACATAATAGTCTGACGTTCTTTAGGTAACAATTTAACCACCTGCATAATATCATCATAAAATCCCATGTCAAGCATACGATCCGCTTCATCAAGAATAAAATAAGAAACGCGTGATAAATCCACATACCCTAAACTAATATGACTGAGAAGACGACCGGGAGTGGCTATTACCACATCAGCCCCAAGAGCTAACCCTTTCTTTTGCTGTTCAAAAAGCCCTCCATCATTTCCACCATATACGGCAACACTTGAGACAGGTAAAAAATATGAAAAGCCCTCCATCTGTTGGTCAATCTGTTGAGCCAATTCTCTTGTTGGAGACATTATTATACAATTAATAGAATCCTCAGGGTGTTTATTAAGGGAAAGTTTATTAAGAACAGGGAGCAAATACGCCGCAGTTTTACCTGTTCCTGTCTGTGCAACAGCTATTAAATCTTTACCTTCAAGAATTACTGGGATAGCATGTTCCTGCACCGGAGTACATTCATCAAAGTTCATGGCATCNAGNGCCTGAAGCACNNTGTCATTTAAATTAAGNTCNGAAAATTTCATTCATCAAATTATTAATATGCAAAGATAGGAAAAAAGAGGGCATAATAGTCACAAGACCAACAAATATTGTTTGCTAATATCTTTGCTATCATAATTTACCCTGTTCATCCAAATATGAGTCTTTAAATCCTAAGAAATACAACACCCCATCCAAGCCTATTGTGTTTATAGATTGTTTTGCATTCTGTTTTACTTTAGGCTTTGCATGATATGCAATTCCCAGCCCAGCGATACCAAGCATCGGAAGATCATTGGCTCCATCACCTACAGCAATTGTCTGAGCAATATCTACATTCTCTACCTGCGCTATTAATCGTAATAATTCAGCTTTCCGTTTTCCATCAACTACATCTCCTAGATAATTCCCAGTAAGCTTTCCGTCAGCTATCTCCAGCTCATTAGCATATACATAATCTATGCCATATTTCTGCTTAAGGTAATTACCAAAATAAGTAAAACCTCCTGAAAGAATCGCTATTTTATATCCATAACGTTTAAGTACAAACATTAAACGATCAACTCCTTCAGTAATTGGTAAATTCTCTGCAATATCTTTCATTACNGANTCNTCNAGNCCTTTNANTAATGCAACTCTTNNGCGNAAACTTTCNGTAAANTCAATCTCNCCNCNCATNGCACTNTCCGTNATNGCTTTAACTTCATCGCCAACACCAGCTCTCATCGCTAGTTCGTCAATAACTTCTGTTTCTATCAATGTAGAGTCCATATCAAAGCAAATCAAACGGCGCATTCTGCGATACATATTATCTAGTTGCAACGAGTAATCCATATCAAGCTCACCTGAGAGTTTCAATAGATTCGCATTCATCTCTTCTTGATTTTTAGGATTACCACGAACAGACAATTCAATGCACGAACGAATATTAGCTTTTTGGTCATCCAGAGGAATACGACCAGTTAATCTCTTAATAGCATCTATATTCATTCCTTGGTCTGCCACAATTTTTGTAACAGCTGAAATTTGATTTGCTGTAAGCTTACGTCCAAGGAGAGTAAGAATATATCTATTTTTTCCTTGCATACTCACCCAATTTTCATATTCTTCTACAGAAATTGGATAAAAACGGATGGTTATGCCTAAAGAAGAAGCTTTAAATAAAAGCTCTTTCATTATATTGCCAGAGTATTGTTCTTTTGTTTTAAAAAGGATACCTAAAGATAATGTATTGTGAATATCGGCTTGACCAATATCTAAAATAGTTACATCATATTTAGATAAGACTTCTGTAATAGAAGCAGTCAGGCCTGGACGATCTTCACCCGTAATACGGATAAGAATCAATTCTGTTGCAGATTTATTCATGTAATTTTCTTGTCTTTTATTTGGCAAAAGTAGTCAATTTTTATATCTTTTATCCTAAAAAACATAAAAAGAAGTACTAAAATCGCTACTAAATTTGGATTTTAGAATAAAAGTAACCTATATTTGCAACAGGCTTCTAAAATTAATGTTTTGATTATCAGATAATTTGTGAATTACAGTATAACAAAACAAGATGATATTCCGGGTAGAAACCACTGTTTAAGGGCAGTCCCGGATAGTATTAACTAAAACCGAATTACATGAAGTATGTAAAATGGCTTTTTGTTGTATTATTAATTACTTCCTTGACTTCTTTTGTTGGAAAAGACAAACCCACTGGCGGTTTGAACATTGGAGATGTAGCTCCGGACTTTAGCATCAGAACTACTCTCAACAATCAGAAACTTGATTTGAAAGACCTGAAAGGTCATTATGTACTAATTAACTTTTGGGCTAGTTATGATGGACAGTCCCGTATGCAAAATGTTAGTTTGAACAATGCACTCAGGAAAGCTTTCAAGAAAGTGAAATTCGTTTCCGTATCTTTTGATGAATATCTGTCGGTATTTAAGGAAACAATCAGAAAAGATCAAATAGTGTCGCCTACTTGTTTTGCAGAAACAAAAGGGGAAACCTCCAGATTGTTTAAAGAATATTGTTTAAACAGAGGTTTTAATAACTATTTACTAGATGATAATGGTGTAATCATTGCCAAAAACATCTCAGCACCAGAACTCTCTTCTTATATAAATTAAGGGAGTTTTGATTTTTCAGAGGAATTGAATACAACAAAAAATGAAGCTCCGTAGTTCTTGTCTAAAAAGAATTACGGAGCTTCTCTGTTTATTATGAAAATAACAGGCTATTAATAACTTGCTTATAAGTATTATTTAGGTGCATTTCGATAAAGAACAATTGCAATGACTGCAAATGCAAGATTGGGAATCCAAACAGCTATTGCTGGTGGCATATTACCATTTACAGCAAATGTTGAAGAGACTGTCTGAAACATAATGTACGAAAAACTAAGCGCTAGCCCTAAACCTAGATGTAATCCCATACCTCCTTTAGTCTTTCGTGAAGAAAGAGCAACACCTATAGTGGTTAGAATAAAAGAAGCAAAAGACATTGCAATACGGCGCTCATATTCAATTTCAAATACTTTTATATTAGCAAAACCACGCTGCTTTTGTTTGTTAATATATTCCTTCAGTTTAGGACTTGTCATTGTCTCTTGCTGATTTTTCATAATCAGGAAGTCAGACGGCTCCATTATAATTGTAGTATCCTTCTGGGAACCCCGATAAAGCTTTTCTCTTAATCCTTTTAGCTCTCTGACCATGTAATCATGTACTGTCCATTTATAAACAGAAGTAGAGTCATAGGTAATAGATTGTGCCGTGAGATGGGATACTAATTTCTTATCCTTGAATTTATCCAATGAGAAATGATAGCCTGTTTTATTATAATCCTGATACCTCTCTATATATGCAATAACGCCAGTATCCACTTCTAACTGAACATTACGGACAAAATCCTGTTTTTTCTTCTTAATATATCGATCTTCAAAATTCAATTTCGTAATATTTCCTTTAGGAATTATATATGAACCTAATGCATAAGTGCAAACAGAAATAATGGCTGCAGAGATCATATAGGGACGCAACATTCTTTTAAAGCTTACACCACTGGCAAACATAGCTATAATCTCTGAGTTCTCAGCTAATTTTGACGTAAAGAAAATTACAGCGATAAAGACAAAGAGAGGGCTGAATAAGTTAGCAAAATATGGAATAAAATTCATGTAATAATCAAAAATGATAGCTTTTATAGGTGCTTCATTTTCCATGAATTTATCCATCTTCTCATTGATGTCGAACACCACGGCTATGGAAATAATCAAGGCTATGGAAAAGACATAAGTTCCCAAAAACTTCTTGATAATATACCAGTCTAACCGTTTAAGAATCTTTTTATTCATCTTAATTATTTATTATAGTCTTGTCGATATCCGATTAACCATCATTGGCTTCCAGGTTGAAAAATCTCCAGCTATAATGTGTTTACGGGCTTCACCTACCAACCATAAGTAAAATGCTAAATTATGAATTGATGCAATTTGCATTGCCAGTAACTCTTTTGCATGGAACAAATGACGCAAATAGGCTCTTGAATATAACGTGTCTACATAAGAAGCTCCATCAACTTCAATTGGAGAGAAGTCTGTTTCCCATTTCTTATTGCGCATATTCATGATTCCATCTTTGGTAAACAGCATTCCATTTCGGCCGTTACGGGTAGGCATAACGCAATCAAACATATCAACTCCACGTTCAATACCTTCCAGTATATTCACAGGAGTTCCTACCCCCATAAGGTAACGAGGCTTTTCTTTGGGTAAAATTTCATTTACCAGTTCTATCATCTCATACATTTTGTCAACAGGCTCACCAACAGCAAGTCCTCCAATCGCATTTCCATCGCATTCTTTTGAAGCAATAAACTCTGCAGATTGTTTACGTAAATCAGAATAAACGCACCCCTGAACAATAGGGAATAATGATTGCTGATAGCCATACTTAGGTTCCGTTTCATTGAATCGTTTCAGACAACGATCTAACCAACGGTGCGTTAATCCAAGAGATTTCCTGGCATAAGCATAATCAGAATCTCCTGGAGGACATTCATCAAATGCCATCATTATATCAGCGCCTATTGTACGCTCAATATCCATAACTTTTTCTGGAGTGAACAAATGTTTACTTCCATCTATATGTGAACTGAACTTCACGCCTTCTTCAGATAATTTCCTAATACCAGTCAATGAGAAAACTTGAAAACCACCACTATCAGTAAGCATCGGACGATCAAAGCTATTAAACTTATGTAAACCACCGGCTTTTTCTAAAACATCCAACCCTGGACGTAAGTATAGATGATAGGTATTCCCAAGAATTATCTGCGCATTAATATCTTGTATTAATTCTGTCTGATGTACCGCCTTCACAGATCCAACTGTTCCGACAGGCATAAAAATAGGAGTCTCTATTTGTCCGTGATCGGTAGTAATTAGTCCGGCACGAGCGTTTGATTTAGAATCCGTATATTGTAGATCAAATGTCATTTATTCTTTGGTTTCATAGAGAAATCAATCGCATCAGCTACTTTTTCATCAGTGAGTGCTAATACAAATACTTCTTTAATATCATTAACATAGTGGAAAGTAATCCCTTTAAGATAGATATCCTGAATTTCGTCTATGTTCTTTTTGTTCTCAGTACTTAAAATAATCTCTTTTATTCCGGCACGCTTAGCTGCTAAAATCTTTTCTTTAATGCCACCAACAGGAAGCACCTTTCCACGCAAGGTAATTTCACCTGTCATTGCCAGATTCTTTTTAACTTTCCTTTGGGTAAGAGCTGAAGCAAGAGATGTTGCCATTGTTACACCTGCAGAAGGGCCGTCTTTGGGTATAGCCCCTTCAGGAACATGAACGTGAATATTCCAGTTATCGAATATTTCTTCATCAATATTCAAAACAGAAACATGCGCTTTAATATATTCCAAAGCCAGCATAGCCGACTCTTTCATAACATCTCCCAGATTTCCTGTTAAAGTTAGTTTAGCACCTTTCCCTTTACTCAAACTGGTCTCCACAAACAAAATTTCACCACCAACAGCAGTCCAAGCAAGTCCTGTAACTACTCCAGCATACTCATTTCCCTGATATTTATCTTTCGTATATTCTGGAGCACCCAGAAAATCATATAAATCATCCGGTTTTATCTCTTTTTTTAGAAAGAAACCATCTGTAGCATATTGACGAGCCGATTTTCTCAGAATTTTTCCAATCTTCTTTTCCAGCTCACGAACGCCACTTTCACGGGTATAAGATTCTATAATAACTTCGAGTGTATCTTTAGGAATTTTAATATCATTTTTAGAAATACCGGTAGCCTCCATTTCTTTTGGAACAAGATGTCTACGAGCTATCTCTATCTTTTCTTCAGTAATATATCCGCTTACCTCTATTAATTCCATACGATCTAACAATGGTTGAGGTATTGCATTCAGATTGTTTGCAGTAGCAATGAACATTACTTTCGATAAATCATAATCCACATCTAAATAGTTATCATGAAAAGCACTGTTTTGTTCCGGGTCAAGTACTTCAAGCAGAGCAGAAGAGGGGTCACCCTGACGGTCAGCACCTACTTTATCAATCTCGTCAAGGATAAAGACTGGGTTTGACGATCCTGCTTTTATCATCCCCTTAATTACACGACCAGGCATAGCACCGATATAAGTCTTTCTGTGACCTCTAATTTCAGCTTCATCATGAATTCCTCCCAATGACATCCGAATATACTTCCGTTTCAGGGCTGCAGCTATAGATTTACCTAGAGATGTCTTTCCTACTCCCGGAGGGCCATAAAGACAGATAATAGGAGACTTCAAATCCCCTTTTAATTTTAATACAGCNAAATGNTCAAGAATTCTTTCTTTTACTTTCTCAAGTCCATAATGATCTTTATTTAGAGTTTTCTCTGCATTCTTTAAATTGAAATTATCTGTTGTATAAACGTTCCAAGGTAAACTCAGCATTGTTTGCAGATAATTCAATTGAACGCTATAATCAGGAGACTGAGGATGGGTACGTTCCAACTTGGCCAATTCTTTAGTAAAGACATCATTAATTTCTTTACTCCATTGCATTTTTGTAGCTTCCTGACGCAATTCTTCCACTTCCTGATCTTGACCGCCGCCCAGCTCATCCTGAATTGTCTTGATTTGCTGTTGCAGAAAATATTCTCTTTGCTGCTGATCAATATCTTCCCGTGCACGCATCTGGATAGAAGCCTTAATATCAGCCAATTGCACTTCTCTGTTTAATATTTCCAAAAGATGGTATGCTCTTTCCTGCAAAGAGGTGAATTGCAATAATTCCATTTTCTCATCTTTCTTAAGCGGCAAATTAGTGCATATAAAATTAATCAGAAACATTTTATTGCTGATATTTTTTATTGCAAAAGCNGAATCCTGATGNAANGTNNCNGAANCTTTTATNTATCNNATNGTNAANTCNTTGCANGCATCNACCAATGCATCAAATTCTTTATTGTCCTTACCAGGGACCAAATCTTCGAGTAATTTTACTTTTCCTGATAAATAAGGGTGCGTCTCTGTTATATTCTCTAACTCGAAGCGCCTCATTCCTTGAAGAATTACAGTAGTAGACTGATCAGGCATTTCAAGCACACGAACAATCTTGGCTATTGTTCCTGTTGTATGAAGATCTTCAAACTCCGGATTTTCTGTTTCAGCCACTTTCTGACATAAAACCGCTATATAAGAGTTGTTTTTATACGCCTCATTTACAAGTTTCAGAGAGGATTTTCTTCCTACTGAGATCGGCAATACAACACCTGGGAATAAAACCATATTTCGCAGAGGCAAGACAGGAAGGCTGTCATCCACCTTTATATCAAACATTTGTTCCTCATTACCTTCAAAATCAGCAATAAACGAGAAACCATTATCATTTGAGTCTTCCATTTCTCTTAAGTATCTTTTTCTTATCATTTTACTTGTTATTCGAGATTAAGTCTTTCGATAGTCAAAACCGAGTGCAAAGGTAATCTATTCTTTATTAAAAATAAAACTCCGATGAAAGAAAAGAACAGTATAAATGCTAAATTATGTCCCATATTTGCCAAAAAACTATTTTTAATAATTATTTTTGGCGAGATTTTATTTATTTGCAATGCCGAACCCATATTTCCAATTTAAACAATTTACTGTATGGCACGATAAATGTGCTATGAAAGTAGGAACTGACGGAGTCCTTCTTGGTGCATGGACTAAAATTTTTAATGCAGAATCTGTGCTGGATATTGGTACAGGTACTGGACTGGTATCCTTAATGATTGCTCAACGATGTATGGCAAATATATTAGCTATTGAAATTGACAAAAATACGGCTAATCAGGCAAAGGATAATATAGACCACTCTCCTTGGAAAGATCGGATTCTTGTATGTCATACCGATTTTAAAACATTTAGCTGTAACAAAAAATTTGACCTGATAGTGTCTAATCCACCCTATTTTTCGGATTCCCTATTACCACCAGACACTAAACGAAGTACAGCCCGACATACAAACGAGCTGTCTTATTATGAGCTTATTGAAGGTGCTTCAAAGTTATTAATGCCCAAAGGCGAATTCTCTTTAATTGTCCCGGCAGATAATTTTGATAAAATAAAAGAAATAGCAGCCCTATTTAATCTTTATCCAATAAGGCAGACTCAAATACTCCCAAAACCAGATAGCGCGCCCAAGAGAACATTAGCCGCTTTTTCATTTAGTAAAACAAATTCACCTGAAACTAATGAATTGATAGTGGAATTATCCAGACACCAATATAGCGAAGAATATATATCCCTAACAAAAGAATATTACTTAAATATGTGATTAATTTAAGGCTAATAAAATAAAGTCAGGTTGTTACTTTTTTGTGAGCCTTCTAAAAAAATCAATGTTTCTATCAATAATTTGCCTGTTTTTTTGTGCAATATCTTCTACTAAATTTTCTCCTCTTGGTTTTAATCCTCCAAAATAATCATAGGCTTTCTGCAATACATTTAGCTCTTTAGTTCCTTTTTCTGGAACTATAACCTTTAAGCCTTTGGCAATAATTTCGATATCAATATCCTCATTCATCATAACAGGATCACCGTCATAATGAACAACGCCAGGATTAGTCCTATGGATATGTATTTTTTTACTTTTAAAGGTTTTAATCCTACTATTTTGATTTAGTGTTTTATTAAATAGTTGAAAAGCAAGTGATGGAATATCCAATACTGTGAATGGTTCTAATATAGTTACATTCATAAGTCCATCCTGAAGCGAAGCCTGAGGAGCTATATAGGCATTGTTTCCGTATTGAGAGGCATTTCCACAAGCTATTAAAAAAGCTTTGTATTTTGTTTTAGTATCATCACTTTCTACTTCATAAGTTTCCGGTTTATAATTTAAACATTCATGCAATGTCTTTTCCAGATAAGTAAGAATTCCTCTTCTCCCGGCAGCCGCAAATTTCAGACTAACAAATGCATCAAATCCTACTCCACAAGTACAGAAGAATGGTTTATCATTAATTTTGCCGTAATCTATAATAGAAATTTCTCCTCGATTAATAATATCAATAGCTCTACGTGTATCCATGGGGATTTGTAAATGGCGAGCCAATCCATTTCCTGATCCGCACGGAATTATTCCCAGAACAGTTTCTGTATGAACTAAGGAGCGAGCTATTTCATTAATTGTACCATCACCACCAATAGCAGTAACACAATATACGCCCATCGAAGCAGCCTGCGAAGCAATTTCTTTTGCATGGCCTGCTCTTTCTGTATATTTAACTTCTATTTCATATTTATTCTGATCAATTTTACGTTGTAATTGATTCAAAATGAATTTTTTATTCTGTGTCCCAGAGATTGGATTAACTACAAATAGTATCTTTTTCTTTTCATTCATACCTTATAAAATAAAATATCCAAACGACAAAAGTAATATATAAATCTTAATCTAAGAACGTTTCATTATTTCTTTTATAATGACAGTCACTTTTTTTAGATAAACAGAACACCTAATCACATAATTTACTATCTTTGCGACCGTCTTTTTTAAAGATAAAGTATAAAAACACGAAATAATTAAATTACGGACAATATAATATTAAAGTAGGAGAGACCTACAAAACATTTATTATGGGATTATTACAAGATAAATTAGAGAAATATGATTTACCACAGCAAATAAAAGCAAAAGGGGTATATCCATATTTTCGTTGTATTGAAAGTGAACAGAACACCGAAGTGATGATGAGTGGCAAAAAAGTGCTAATGTTTGGGTCAAACTCTTACCTGGGACTTACTAACCATCCAAAAGTAATTGAAGCTGCAATTGAAGCAACAAAAAAATATGGCACCGGGTGTGCTGGTTCACGTTTCCTAAACGGTACTCTTGATCTCCACCTAGAATTAGAGAAAGAGCTGGCTGAATTCGTTGGAAAAGAAGATGCAATTATCTACTCAACCGGTTTTCAGGTTAATTTAGGAGTTGTTTCATGTGTTACAGGTCGTGAAGATTATGTTATCTGTGATGAGCTTGATCATGCATCAATTGTTGAAGGAAGACGTTTGTCTTTCTCTCAGGCTTTGAAGTATAAGCACAACGACATGGCTTCTTTGGAAAAAGAACTTCAGAAATGTAAACCCGACAAAATCAAATTGATTGTTGTTGACGGAGTATTCAGCATGGAAGGCGATGTTGCCAATTTACCTGAGATTGTACGTTTAGCAAAACAGTACAATGCAAATATTATGGTAGACGAAGCACATGGACTTGGTGTAATGGGTGACCATGGTCGTGGAGTTTGTAATCACTTTGGCCTGACAAAGGATGTAGATTTAATTATGGGTACATTCAGTAAATCTCTTGCTGCAATTGGTGGCTTTATTGCCGGCGATGCATCAATCATCAACTACCTGAGACATAATTCTCGTCCTTATATATTCAGTGCTAGTAACACTCCAGCTGCTACTGCCGCTGCACAGGCTGCTCTTCACATTATGAAGAGTGAACCGGAACGTATTGCTCATTTATGGGATATCACAAATTATTCTCTTCAACGCTTCCGCGAACTAGGTTTTGAAATTGGACACACTTCAACTCCAATCATTCCTTTATATGTTCGTGATATGGAAAAAACATTCTTGGTAACTAAAATGTTATTCGAAGAAGGAGTATTTGTTAACCCTGTAATTCCACCTGCATGTTCACCAGAAGATACATTAATTCGTTTCTCTTTAATGGCTACACATTCAAAAGAACAAATTGATATTGCAGTTGAAAAGCTAGTAAAATGCTTTAAAGCGTTAGATATAATCAAATAATTCAAGTTTGATATATAATTTAAGAGAAAGTCCTCTTCGTAGAATTTAGCGAAGAGGACTTTCTCTGTTTTTTCTCAATAGTGTTACAAACTATTAATCAGTTAGATAGCTTAAACGAGGAAATTAATATAAAAAATAAGCCAGAAAAGCTTGTATAATTAATATAAACTCCATATCTTTGCATCGCTTTTGAAAAGNAATACTTATCNAAAGTTATCGGGGTGTAGCGCAGTCCGGTTAGCGCACCTGCTTTGGGAGCAGGGGGTCGTGGGTTCGAATCCCGCTACCCCGACAAAGAAGCCTAAATATTTATATTTAGGCTTCTTTTTTTGGTGTCCGTGCATGATTCCAATACTCAAAAGTTCGTGGCCCAACCAGATTATGGCTCATACCGTATCCTGAAGGATTGAAGTTTTAAATATAAATTTTGGAAAATCTGAATAAGAACAAATAAACATCTCTTGCTTCCTTCTAATAATCTCTAAATCGCTTTATACTGAATATTTGCCGAAGTAGTGCAACTCTATTCTCTAAGCAGCTTATAATATTAGTGTAATGCGTCTGAATATATCGGCCAGTATTCTTTTTTAGTGAGATATAAAATCCGCGTTTACTTCGAACCATTTTCCTGGAAAATTATTTTTTCGCAAAACACTCTAGCAGTCTAGCACTACCTATATAACAAACTGACTATAAACTCATTACCCCGCTAGACTAAAACAAAGAAGTCTAGCACTAATCTAGCAGTCTAGCGCTTTTACAAGCAAATCTTACACTATCCAGGCAATTAATTACATAATCACAGCTGAGAAACAGCATTTTAGACAACTTATGTCAGGTTTAACAATAAGCATAGCCAAACCAAGTCAGGACGAGACAAAGCGCTAGACTGCTAGATATCTGCTAGACTTATCCAAGTATATCTAGCGCCTATATATCATTTATATACAGCAACTTAACTACCTACTGCTAGAGTATTTTCGCAAAATTAAAATTAATGTAGTGATTTTGTAGGTTATCAAATGCCACTCCGGCTTTCTGAAATGATGCAGCGAGAGGTTATTCAAACTCCCGAATAATTTTTTATATATCAGGCGGGATGTTGATGCGATGTTGTACAAAACAAATCTTTCTTCTGTACAAAAGAATTAATTGTTTTGTACAGAAGAATGCATTCTTTTGTACAAGGATACACAAACTAGTCTAATAACTTTTTAAAAAGTAAACCGGAGTTCACTAATACTCCGGCGTGATATTTATTAAAAGCTCCTGCAAGTGAGAGTAAGTGGAATTTTAATTTTCCCGATTCTGTATTCAATTTCTCAAATAACAAAGAATCATTATTGCTACTAAAGAATTTCAATTGATGCAGGATTACTGGTATAGAATCGTCATTATCGATACAAATTGAATTTTATTAAAATATTTTTTTCGACTTAACTACAAGAGAATCAGCCTTAAGCAACTTATTGAACAAATTTACCTAAAATATATTTCCGGGAGTGCTTGCATAATTCAAATATAACCCATATCTTTGCATCGCTTTTGAAAAGAAACACTTACAAAAGTCTTCGGGGTGTAGCGCAGTCCGGTTAGCGCACCTGCTTTGGGAGCAGGGGGTCGTGGGTTCGAATCCCGCTACCCCGACAAAAGCTTAAGTATAATTAAGCAACAAGTTAGAAAAAGTATTGAGCTGATACAAATTGTATCAGCTCAATACTTTTTTATGCAAAGTTGATTTATTAAAAAACAAAATGGCTTAAATATAAGTTATTCTTATTTAGGACATTAATGAATTGTCATTTTTAAATAGGCCCCCTCAAAAATCAAATTCAAATAAAATCATAAAGAATATATTGAAACGATACGAGATATTGCAAAGTTTAAAACTCAATAAATAACCAGAGTATGTATACAGTAAGAAAAAGACTCGAAATATCAGCTTCACACAGTTTAAAGCTTTCATATGCCAGTAAGTGTGAAAATTTGCACGGCCATAACTGGAACATACTCGTATGGTGCAGGGCTGAGAAACTAAATGACGACGGCATGGTTGTTGACTTCAGTCATATTAAGGAGAAAATTCAATCGAAATTAGACCATAAGAACTTAAATGAAGTGCTCCCGTTTAATACAACGGCTGAAAATATGGCTAAGTGGATTTGTGATCAAATTCCAGAGTGCTTTAAAGTTATGGTTCAAGAATCGGAAAACAATATTGCGTGGTATGAAAAAGGTGAATGAAATTTTTTATAGTATTCAGGGAGAAGGACATTTCACTGGAACACCTGCTGTCTTTATACGCTTTTCAGGCTGTAATTTGAATTGTGTTTTTTGTGATACAGACCACCAGTCGGGTGAGTTTTTAAGTGATAAGGATATTATTGCAGAAATCAAAAAATACCCGGCAAAGCATGTTGTTCTAACAGGCGGTGAACCTTGTTTGCAAATTACGCACGATCTTGTAAAAGGAATAAAGGATACTGGCTGTTTTGTGCAGATAGAAACTAATGGAACAAAAATGCCTCCCAATAATGTTGATTGGATAACCTGCTCACCCAAAGAGGGCGGAAAAACGGTACTCCTTAATCCAAATGAATTAAAGGTTGTTTATAATGGGCAAGATATGTCTGAATACAACAAGTACACTCCCGAGGTCTTTTATCTTCAGCCTTGTTCTTGCAAAAACACAGATGAAGTTATTGATTATATAAAAGAGCATCCCAAATGGAGACTAAGCCTTCAAACTCATAAAATATTAAATATAAGATAAATAGCTTTATTGATGAATTGAAAGCAAAGAAAATCAATAGAGATTTTATACTCCTCTATTTTTACAATACAAGAAAGACACTTCCAATTACCTTTCTTTTTTTATATCTAAGATAATTCCTGCTAAACATAGATTAATTAAGATTTTTATATAATTTTGCATCCAATATACAAAAACAGAAAAATCAAATAAAAAGAATATGTTTAGAACGCATACTTGCGGAGAACTCCGGATCTCCGACATAAATAAAGTGGTAACACTTTCGGGATGGGTGCAGCGTACCAGAAAAATGGGCGGAATGACATTTGTTGACCTTCGTGACCGTTACGGAATCACTCAACTTGTCTTTAATGATGCCATCAATGCTGAGTTATGTGATGCAGCAAATAAACTAGGCCGTGAATTTGTGATTCAGATTACCGGTGAAGTTAACGAACGTTCAAATAAAAATGCAAACCTTCCTACTGGTGATATTGAGCTGATTGTTTCGGAACTTAATATTCTTAACACAGCAGCCACACCTCCTTTCACAATAGAAGATAATTCAGACGGTGGTGATGATATTCGCATGAAGTATCGCTATCTCGACCTTCGTCGTAACAATGTAAGATCAAACCTTGAACTTCGCCATAAGATGACTATTGAGGTACGCAGTTATCTTGATAAACTGGGATTCTTAGAAGTTGAAACACCTATACTTATTGGTTCTACTCCAGAAGGAGCACGCGACTTCGTGGTACCTTCACGCATGAATCCGGGACAATTCTATGCGCTTCCTCAGTCACCACAGCTTTTCAAACAGTTGTTGATGGTATCAGGATTTGACCGTTATTTCCAAATCGCTAAATGTTTCCGTGACGAAGACCTTCGTGCCGACCGCCAACCAGAATTTACTCAGATTGACTGCGAAATGAGTTTCGTGGAACAGGAAGATGTAATCTCTATCTTTGAAGGTATGGCAAAACATCTTTTCAAAGTTATCCGTAACGTTGAAATTACAGAAACATTCCCTCGTATGACCTGGCACGAAGCTATGAAATTGTACGGAAGCGATAAACCAGATATCCGCTTTGGAATGCAGTTTGTAGAATTAATGGATGTTCTTAAGGGCAAAGGTTTCTCAGTATTTGATGATGCAGCTTACGTAGGCGGTATTTGTGCTGAAGGTGCTGCTTCTTATACCCGCAAACAATTAGATGGCCTCACAGAATTCGTTAAGCGTCCACAGATAGGAGCAAAGGGAATGGTTTATGCTCGCGTGGAAGCTGACGGAAACGTAAAATCAAGCGTAGATAAATTCTATACTCAGGAAACATTGCAAGAGCTTAAAGCTGCATTTGGTGCTAAACCGGGCGATTTAATTCTGATTCTTTCCGGAGATGATGCAATGAAGACACGCAAACAACTTTGCGAACTTCGTCTGGAAATGGGTAGCCAGTTAGGGCTAAGAGATAAAAATACTTTTGCTTGCCTTTGGGTTATTGACTTCCCTCTGTTTGAGTGGGACGAAGAAAGCCAACGTTTCATGGCTATGCACCATCCGTTTACATCTCCTAAGCTTGAAGACGTTCCTTTCCTTGACACTGATCCGGGAAAAGTTCGCGCAAATGCCTACGATATGGTTATTAACGGCGTAGAAGTAGGAGGTGGCTCTATCCGTATTCACGATAGTGAATTGCAGAACAAGATGTTTAAACTACTCGGATTCACAGAAGAGAGAGCACAAGAACAGTTTGGTTTCTTAATGGATGCATTCAAATATGGTGCGCCTCCTCACGGTGGTTTGGCCTATGGATTGGACCGTTGGGTTTCTCTTTTTGCCGGACTTGATTCCATCCGCGACTGTATTGCTTTCCCAAAGAATAACTCTGGTCGTGACGTAATGATTGATGCTCCGGGTTATTTGGAACAATCTCAATTAGACGAACTGAATTTAGTTATTGATATTAAAGAGTAACTACTCTAATTAATATAATGGGTAGTAATGGTGAACCAACCTTCACCGTTACTACCTTTTTTTTGTGCGCCTACGCTAACAGATTCTATTCCATTCAAAAGCCAGAAGATGGTTATGCTGTGAATTACGTAAATAAGACTTTTCAGTGCATGAAAGGAAAATACATGATTCAGTTTGATGGATAAAAACAATTACGGCATATACCTTTATCAAGAATTTGCTATAAAAACAAAGCCTGCCCGAGAAGACTCCCGAACAGGCTGCTATGGAAAAGAGCTGAAAGCTATTATTCAGCAATATGTTGAACGAATGATTAATAACCGGTTTACTGCAAAAGGAAACTAATCGATAAAACGTTTAGTTATTTCTCCATATTCGTCAATTCTTCTATCACGAAGGAAAGGCCACCAGCGGCGGACATTTTCGGAACGGGTTAANNTAACCTCAACGACAATGTTCGTCGCTTCTTTATTTCCTGCCTGAGCAAGAAATTCACCCTGCGGACCGGCAACAAAGCTATTTCCCCAGAACTGAATACCATTGGTTTGTCCGGAAGGATCTTCCTCATGTCCCACACGATTCACGGAAACAACCGGAAGCCCATTGGCCACGGCATGCGCCCTTTGTGAGATAATCCACGCATTAAGCTGACGATTTCTCTCATCCTCGGCATCTGAACTTTCCCAACCAATGGCTGTAGGATAAATCAATATCTCGGCACCACGAAGTGCCATCAGACGTGCTGCTTCAGGATACCACTGATCCCAACATACCAGAACCCCAAGTTTCCCAAGAGATGTTTGAATGGGCTGGAAACCTAAATCACCAGGGGTGAAATANAACTTTTCATAATANGCAGGATCATCCGGAATATGCATTTTCCGATACTTTCCGGCAATAGAACCGTCAGTATCAAATACCACAGCTGTGTTATGATATAATCCCGGAGCGCGTTTCTCGAATAAAGAGGTAACCAGCACAATTCCATGTGCGGCAGCCAATTCTCCATAAAATCCGGTTGAAGGGCCGGGTATAGGTTCAGCAAGATCAAAGTTATTCGTATCTTCAACCTGACAAAAATACAGAGAATTATGTAATTCCTGAAGCACTACCAGCTGCGCTCCCTGAGCAACACAAGCTTCTATATTATCGGCCAGTTTTTGGAGGTTTTCTTTTAAACTTTTTGTATTAACCTGTTGTACCAATCCCACTTTGATGGTTCTGTTATCCATTATGTTTGTTTTTATATTTGTTATACCTGCGACATTATTTAATCACACCCACTGGATATTGCATTGTCACACAATGGAGTGATCCATGTTGCTTAATTAATGCACGGCAGTCAATGCCTGCAATTTCTCTTCCTGGAAAAGCTTCAGCTAATACCTCTGCTGCTTTTGCATCATTCTTTGGTTGATTATAAGTAGGATAAAGCACTGTTTTATTGGTAATTAAAAAATTTGCATACGTAGCCGGTAAACGTTCTGTATTGTCTTTTATGCAATCCGCCATTGGCAAGGGTAACAAACGATAAGGCTCTCCTTTTAGTGTACGGAACATTCGAAGTTGTTCTTCCATTTTCTGCAGTTCTTCGAAATGTTCATCATCAGGATCGGTGCACTTTACATAAGCGATGGTATTATTGGGGCAAAGACGAGCTAACGTATCTACATGACTGTCTGTGTCATCGCCAGCAAGATAACCGTGATCCAGCCAAAGCACCCGCTGTATATGAAATACTGAGCGCAAATATTCTTCTATTTCAACTCTGTTCATTTTATCGTTTCGGTTAGGAGCCAGCAGACAATTGGAGGTTGTGAGCAAAGTTCCCAATCCATCACTTTCTATAGATCCACCTTCGAGTACAAAGTCCAGGCGATTATCATAATCAGCATTGAAACATTTAGCTTCATAAGCCTTTCGGGTGATCTGATTATCAAGACCGGAAGCAAATTTCTGTCCCCAGCCATTAAAGCAGAAGTCGAGCAGGCGAGGGGTAGTGCCGTCAATCATGGTAATGGCACCATGATCACGCGCCCAGGTATCGTTTGTTTCGCATTCAAAGAAACGAACATTTTCCATGTTTACCCGGCTGGCAATCTGTGTTTTAACTGCTTCTATATCAGGAGCCACAATGAACAATAATTCAGACTTCGCTATTTCACGTGCAATGGCAGTAAAACATTCCTGCACCTCTTTAAGCATGTGAGCCCAATCAGTACCGGCATGCGGCCATGTAAGTTGTATACCGCTTTGTTCATGCCATTCCGAAGGAAGAAAAGGAGCACGCATTTCTACCTGTGCCCCAAAAGGATTGCTCCAGTCTATCTGAAAATCATTTTCATCTCCGCTTTTAGGGAGACTGACTAATATACCCATCTTATATTTTTATTTTCTTTCTTTTGGTTTACGATCAAAAAACGGATTCTTACTGGAACAACTAATTGGAATAGCCATTACAGTCTTACAATCAGGAAGCCAGTTAAGTTTCTGAGCAGCAATTCCTGCCGAGAACATCACGCGGGAATCCACACGCAAATCCGATGCTGTTGCACACGCCGAGCCAATGGCAATACCTACATCAATACTATTCAGAGCGCATGGAGTATCTTTGGGTTTCTCAGCACAAGTGGCAAATCCACAATGTCCACAATTTAGCCCTTGTAAATGTTCGCGTGTACCAATTAGAACGATAGCTTCTGCAGATAAAATATTTTCTGCATCGCGAAGAAAGAACATCATCCCGTTTTCACCGTTTTGTCTGATTAGCTCATCAGAAAGTAACTTAATATCTCCCTCAGTCACTACAGCCGTTTCAATCACATCTACACCTTTTCCTTTAGGAGCAGTACGCGCTGCAGTCATCATTTGTTTTGCTACACAAAGCATATGTTCGTGACGAACATCTCGTTCATTTATTATCATTCTCGTTTTTATTATCTTGGTTAAGGATACAAATATAAATCATTAGAACCATTTGTCAAAACATAACGGCTCGTTATTGCTTCTTTGTACAAAAGAACTAATTCTTCTGTACAAAACAATTAATTCCCTTGTACAGAAGAAAATAATCTTTTGTACAGGAAAGATTTGTTTTAACGAGTATAATTTATATCTTTACAACATAATATTTAAATAACAACGATATGGCTATAGANTTTAAGGCTACTAAAGTTAATAATAACATGAAGCCTGAAGAGGCACCTCGCTATTACGCTAAAGCTGTAACAAAAGGAACAGTAACGCTTAACCGCATCATTGATGATATGTGCAGCGAAAGTACGGTTTCAAAAGCTGATGTAGTAGCAGTTATTGCAGGTCTCAGCAGACACCTGATTAAAAATCTGCAAGATGGTTATACTGTAAAAATAGATTCGTTAGGAACTTTCTCTACATCCGTAAAAAGCCCAACAGTGAACAGTTCAGAAGAAGTTATTTCCAAGGATGTATCGTTCAGTAAAATCAACTATCTTCCAGAAGTACACATGTTGGAAAGTTTCCGTTCTGTTCCTTTCAAAAGAGTTGAAACCAAGGAAGAAGCCAAAGTTTCAAAGCCCAGAGGTCGTAAGCCTATTCGGAGAAAATAAATAAAAATGCTCAAGATAGAAGATGCCTGCATTAAGTTTGGAGAAACCGAACTCTTCACAGGGCTTTGTATGCATATAAAAAAGGGTGAAATTGTTTGCATTTCCGGAGAATCAGGCAGTGGAAAGACATCCCTGCTAAATGCTATTATGGGGTTTGTCCCATTAAAAAGCGGAACCATAACAGTTGATGATTTGTTACTCTGTGAAGCAAATATTGACCAGATACGAAAAAAAATTGCCTGGATTCCCCAGGAACTGGCACTTCCCTGCGAATGGGTAAGCGAAATGATACATCTGCCTTTCAGCTTGAAAGCAAATAGGGGAGTACATTTCTCCAGAAAGAAACTCTTTGAAACCTTCAAGAAATTAAATCTGGAAGAGGAACTTTACGAAAAAAGAGTGAGCGAAATTTCAGGAGGACAGCGTCAGCGAATCATGATAGCTGTGGCAGCTCTGCTAGAAAAACCAATATTAATAATCGATGAGCCTACTTCCGCTCTGGATGCCGTTTCAGTAGAACGAGTACTTAACTTTTTTGATGAGTTATCACAAAAAGGAATAACCATACTTGCGGTGTCACATGACCGCGCATTTAAGCTGGGTTGTAATAATATAATTTATTTATAAACCAAATGGGAACAATAGATATAAGTTACTGGAATTTGCTTATTGGTTTGCTGATGATGGGCATTCCTATACTTTATCTGTGGAAATTCAAAACCGGACTGGTAAAGTCAACCTTAATTGCAGTTGTCAGAATGCTTGTACAACTATTTCTTATTGGGGTATATCTCAAATATCTTTTTATCTTAAACCATCCACTGATAAATTTCTTTTGGGTGTTTATCATGGTTTTTGTCGCAGCAGAAACTGCATTAGCACGTACCCGCATACAACGGAAAGTTCTTTTAATACCTATATCAATAGGTTTTCTTATTTCAGTTGTCTTAATTGGTACCTATTTCTTAGGTTTGGTTCTTGAGTTGGACAATATTTTTAATGCTCAATATTTCATTCCAATATTTGGAATATTAATGGGAAATATGTTGTCTGTCAATGTAATAGGATTAAATACATACTATAGTGGTCTGCAACGGGAACAACAACAATATTACTATTTACTCGGAAATGGCGCCACTCACCAGGAAGCTCAGGCACCTTTCATCAGACAAGCACTGATAAAGGCATTTAGTCCATGCATTGCCAATATGGCAGTAATGGGGTTGGTTGCTCTTCCGGGAACTATGATTGGGCAGATTCTTGGAGGTAGTAGTCCAAATGTTGCGATAAAATATCAAATGATGATTGTAGTTATCACTTTTACTGCGTCCATGCTTTCCATCATGATTACAATCTCGATAGCATCCCGTCGTTCTTTTGATGAGTTTGGAAGATTGATTCATGTCTTTAAAGTAAACAAAAAAAATGGCTGAGAATATTTTAGAGCTAGTTACCAGAATACACACTCCAGGTTTTTTTGTTATAACAGACATTGTTCAATCGTCGATTGAAACCCCCGAAGGGGTAGAAGACTTTGTATTACAAAAACTTACCAGAATTCAGAGTGGAACTGCAGGTCGTAAATTTGCATTCAGAAAAAATGGTTGGCAGATTAATTTTACATTCTTCCCAACCAATCAGGTTGTAGATAAGCGTTACGCGCTGATGAACAAAATGATTAAAGTAAAAAAAAAGATTCCTTAAAACTTTTATAATTAAGAAAAAGGTATTACTTTTGCAGTATCAAAAAATAGGCATAACGAGCGAAGTTATACACAAAATGTGTATCAGACATTTTTTGATAATGAGAATATAGATTGATAATTGATTAATTGATATGATGGCGGTTTAGTGTAGTGGCCNAGCACGCAACTCTCTCACGGTTGAGACTCGGGTTCGATTCCCGGATCCGCTACAAAAAGTAAAATAACTCATTGATTATTCAGTGGGTTATTTTTTTTGCGTTAAATTACAATTACTCTCCTTAACGCATTTGTCAGAATTTGTTTTTACTTTTTTTTGAAGAAACAAATCATAACTTTTGTTATCAAGAATTTTAGAGAAATCTAACAGACGATTCTATCAAGCTCCTTGGTAGTTGTTTTAAGCTTAAGCCTTAATTGCGGATGAATAGATTTATTTTCCGTGATAGAAGAAATCAGGGATTTTAGTCTTCAGCAGTATAAATTAAACAATATACTCCAGCAAATTCCTTTCCGATTTTATAAAAATACAAGAACTCCTGCTTTTTAAATTATCTGAAGCAAAATTGTAAAGCAAAAAAAACAAGGATAAACTATTATAGTTCAACTACTTTATACCTATTTTAGGCGTTTTTAATGCAATTTCCTTGCGATATTTTAAATCACATGTGGGATTAGACGTAATTTTAAATTCTCGCAAGGTAAAAAGGTACAAGAATTGCAGATTTTAATCCTCAGCACATCGAAGAATAAAAGTAGTAGCACCAATCGTAATAATTGCACCATCTTTTAAAATCACACGATCCTTATCATCTAAAATCTCATTCATGTGAAAAGTTCCTGTTACACTTGGAAAATCTCTAAGAGAATATACCAGCGTTCCTTTTTTACTTTTCTTAATATTGATAACGCAATGCTGACGATCCATGCTCATGTCTGAAGTTTCGATAGGAGTGTTAATAACGGTACCAACACATCTGCGGCCAATAACATTATCACCAAGACTTAAAGGAATAATCTGCTTAAACCCAAATACATTTTCAATGACTACAATGCTACCGAACTTTTCCTTATTTTCTTGTTCATCACATTCTTCATTTCTATTCTTGGCTTTAAGCTTAGTCTTTCCAATCCGGATACTAAATTGTTTACCACAGTGTTCACAAACAAATACCAGAGATTGCCCTTCGGCGTATTTCGTTTCGTCAAATGTAAGATAGTTCTCACACTTTGGACATAAAATTCTTTTCATAATAGGAAATCTTTTATTTGTTTGCCAGTACCCAAGCATCTTTAAAAATTGCATTTTTCTTCAATTGACAAAGCTTATTATTAGCTTCCACATTATCAGAAAAAGACATAATGCTTACTCTTATACGTTTACTACCTTCAATATAAGTTGCTCCGGAATATCCTTTAGATCTCAATCTGTTTACAATTTCCTGAGCATCAGCACGATTAGTAACACTTGCTGTAATTATATAGTAGGAACCTTTATTAACTGAAACTGTTGTTGATTTTACCGGAGTAGTTACAGAAGTATTTTTCTTTTCTGCTGTTTGTTTAGGTATAGTAACTTCCTTAACAGCTTTAGGTTTAAGCTGTTTTTGATTTTCTTGAGGAACCGCAGCTTCTTTATTACTTGAATTTGAATTATTGATTAGTGCTAATTGAGAAGTTCTTAAATCATTATTTACTCTGGAAACTTTTGCAGGACCTGTTTTAGTTGTACCTATTTTATTATTGAATGATTCTAATAACTCAGAAGGAATTAATTGCGCATAATTCGATTTCTCTACATAGGTATTCTCCACTGGAGTTGACATAAAGAAAAATAGAATGACTGCTGCTGCAACAGCTACCGAGGCACGAAGAAAAGAACGATTAACTCTTATCTCATAAACTTTAGGATCACGAATATCAGTTTCAACACTCTCTTCCTCAACTTTTACTTTGTGATCTAATTTATCAATTTCAAAAGAACTTAATCCATATAAATAAGGTGTAAGTAATCCATCTTCATATGGCTGAAATTGAAGAGTACTATGAATTGTAAAATACATATCTCCAATTCCGTGCATTTCCACTTTTCCTTCTTCGTGCAGATTGTTAATAAGCTCTTTTACAGCCTTATCCACAAGCTTAGAGGCGTCAGAGAAATCTGTGCAATATGCAGTCATATAAGATTGTACCAATAACCCATCATTCATCTTTAACTGAGGATTAAAACCAATAGTCCGGGTAGGAGGCAGGAATAATCCCTCTTCATCTATCCATCTAGCTGGAGTATAATGAGATACAAAACCGCCGAAGGTGGGAATAATCACACAATCGTTTTCTAACAATAAAGATTCTATATGTTTTAGCAATTCAATCATGATGCAAATGTACATCTTTTATTAAAGATTACCCATTAATAAGCCATTATATTATCAACAAATTATCAACACAGAAGCAATAAAGAAAGCTAAAACACGTTTCTTATTTTAAAATAACGTGTGAAATATAAAAGACAAAAATCTGTTATATAAAAATTAGATACTTAAAATATAAACAGCTAACTTTGCAATTCTATTTAGATAATCTAAAAACTAACAATATTATTGATATGAAAAATATTACTTTTTTGCTCCTTTTTTGCTTCTTCTCCTTTCCTATTGTTTCAATAAATGCCCAATCTTTAAATATTCAATCTTTGGATATGTTGAAAGGAACTGATATTGATAATATATCTGATTCTCAATTAAGTGATCTTATCTCCCAAATGGATAAGAAGGGGGTTTCTATGAATCAGATCGATCAGTATGCAAGCAGTAAGGGATTAAGCAAAACAGAAACTGAAAAGCTTAAAAGTAGAATAGTACGGTATAACGATAAAAATAAAGGAGTAAAAAAACGTACTCTTGAGACTAAAGACGAATTAGGTGACACAGAAAAACTTAGTCCTGAAATGCTCAAATATTATGAAGCATACAAACATAAACAAGATTCAATAAAGGCAAATAAATTAGAGATATTCGGACTATCAACATTTAAAGATGTAAATCTGACTTTTGAACCAAATCTTCGTTTAGCAACTCCTAGTAATTATGTATTAGGACCAGACGATGAACTATTAATAGATGTATATGGTGATTCGGAAGCAAATTATAATCTTTTTGTAACTCCTGAAGGAAAAATAAAAATACCTTTAGCAGGAGTAGTATCTGTAGGTGGACTTACTATACAAGAAGCAAAATCTGTTATAAAAAAGAGATTATCTACTATATATGGTGGCATAAAAAGCAATGCGACAAAAGTGAGTATCGCTTTAGGAGACATCCGAAGCATTACTGTAAGTGTAATTGGAGAGGTAGCTTATCCTGGTTCATATACCATTCCTTCATTGGCATCTGTTTATAATGCACTATATGTTTCAGGTGGACCTACAGAGAAAGGTTCTTTTCGTAAGATTCAAGTTAGTAGAGGACATTCAATTATTGCTGTAATAGATTTATATGATTTCATAGTATATGGAAAACAATGCAATTTGAGATTACAGGATCAGGACGTTATCAAAGTACTTCCTTATAGTAATCGTGTTTCTATCTCCGGGGAAGTTAAAGTTCCTGCAATTTTTGAGATGAAAGAATTTGAATCTGTTTCTAATCTGATTGAATTTGCAGGTGGCTTTACAGAAAATGCCTATCGAGAAAGAATTACAGCATATAGAAACACAACAAAAGAAAAGAGCGTAATTGATGTGACTTTACCACAATTCAAGACATATTTAACAGAATCAGGCGATGAATTTAAAGTTGGTAAATTACTGAAACGCTTCTCAAACAGAGTTCAAATAACAGGTTCCGTTTATCGTCCAGGCGTATATCCACTTTCAAAAGGAATGAAGGTTAGTGATCTATTAGCAAAAGCAGATGGACTGAAAGAAGATGCATTTGCAACTAGAGCTGTAGTTTATAGGAAGAACGCTAAAAATCTTCCGGAAATGACCTCTTTTTCTCCTGTAGGAGCATTGGAAGGGCAAAATGATTTAGTGCTCCAACGAGAAGATAGCGTACACATTTCATCAATTCTTGAAATGAAAGAAGATGAATTTGTATATGTTTCAGGTGAAGTTGAATCACCAGACAAATATCCGTTTGCAGAGGGAATGACTTTGAAAGATGCTATACTAATGGCAAAAGGAATGACTAAAAAAGCCGATAAAGGTGAGATTGAAGTTTATAGACAAATAACAGACTTAAAAGTCTTAAATGAAAATATTAATAAAGCTGCTGCTTATAGTTTTAAAATTGATAAAGAACTTGCATTTAGTGATAGCGCAGCCAATTTCAAGCTAAAGAAGGAAGATCGGATTATGATCCGTTCTATATACGGTTATGAAGATATGAAACAAGTTATTATAGAAGGTGAAGTTAAAACACCGGGGAACTATATATTAACTTCGAAAAACCAAAGAATATCAGACTTAGTAAAGATGAGTGGTGGATTATCATCCTATGCTTATCCAGAAGGTGCATATCTTATCCGCAAATCACAAAAAACAGAATCAGAAAAGAATTTATTAAAGCAAGTTGCAAAGAACTTAGGATCTAAAGTGAAAAAGCAAACAGAATTTACAGATTCATTAGAGCTCAAAAAACAGCTATTTAACGAAACCGATATTGTAGGAATTTCCTTAAAAGAAATTATTGATAATCCAGGTTCTCAATATGATTTAATATTAGAGGAGGGTGATGTACTAAGTATTCCTAAAATGTTGGAAACAGTAAATGTCAGCGGAGAAGTATTAATGCCGAATACCGTTCGTTATCTCAAAAGATCTTCTTTTAAGTATTATGTAGATGCTGCTGGTGGATTTAGTAGTAACGCATTGAGAAAGAAGGCTTATGTGATTCATGCAAACGGAAAAGTAGAAGTTACCAAATCTTTCTGCGGAATTAAAAACTATCCTAATGTATATCCAGGATCTCGTATTATTATTCCTGAAAAACCAGTTAAGGAAAAAATGACTACAGGTGAGGTTATTAGCATTACAACGAGTGTTGTTTCTGTAGCTGCAATTATCGTTTCATTATTTAAATAAAAAGATAAAATTATGATTAATCATATAATAAAAAATCCTACTGATGAATCAGGCTTGATAAGTAGTGTTTCAGAATTAAAAAAAATTGGAATATATTTATGGAGTAAAAAGTATACAATAATTGCAGCCTGTCTGTTAGGAGGGAGTCTTGGCCTGACAATCTCATTTATCAAGAGACCTAAATATACTGCAGACATATCATTTGTAGTGCAAGAAAAAGAAAAGAATATTAGTGGCGGATTAGCAGGCATAGCAAGTCAATTTGGATTAAATTTAGGTGGCTCTTCTAATGTGTTTGACGGTGATAATATGATTAAACTACTCCCTTCTCAGCGTATAATTGAAGAAACCCTACTTACTCCTGTTTATGATTTAAAAGAGAAAAAAACCTTAGCTCAATACTATATTCAATTTACAGGCATGGAAAAAGATTTTTCTAAAAATGAAAAAGCTAATATTAGAAATATTTCTTATCCTCTCAATACAGATCGTAAGTATTTTACTCGTGAACAGGATAGTATCCTTCATTGTATTAGCAACTATTTTTCTCATGAGCTATTATCTGTAGAAAAAATTGATAAAAAATTAAGTATTATTTCGGTCGAATTTACTTCTCCTAATGAGACTTTTTCCAAGTGCTTTGCTGAAAATCTTCTTAAAAATGTTTCAGATTTTTATATTGATACAAAAACTAGCCTTTCGAAAAAAAATTTAAAAGTAATGCAGCATATTGCTGATTCAATATACAATCAATATAACAGAGCATTATATAATCGTGCCTCTACAATTGATCACAATTTAAATTCTATTAGACAAACAACAGGTATTCCAGCTGTTCAAGCTCAAACGAATGCAACAATGCTTGCTTCTGTATATTCTGAAATAACAAAGAATATAGAATTAATGAAACTAAATATGGCAAGTGAAACGCCATTAATCCAAGTAATAGATTACCCCATATATCCACTTAAAAAGGATAAGGTTGGGAAAATAAAGGCTACATTACTTGGAGGATTTTCAGCAGGCTTTTTAATTGTTTTTTGTTTACTTTTAAACTATTACTACAGAACAGAATTAAACAAAACAACATTAGGCAAAAATGATTAAACGTATTTATAAATACTTACATCAAGGAAGCATAAGAAGTATAGAAGCAAAAAAAAATATTTTAGGTTCTTTATTTATTAAACTTCTAAGTATATTAATTAATCTACTGCTAGTACCACTAACTATAAATTATGTAAATCCCAGCCGATATGGAATATGGTTAACACTAAGTTCAGTTATTGCATGGATAAGTTTTTTTGATATTGGCTTTACAAATGGTTTAAGAAATAAATTTGCTGAAGCTAAAGCAAAAGGTGATACTGATTTAGCTAGAAAATATGTAAGTACTACATATTTTTATATAGGCGCTATTTTTTTGATAATCTGGGTAATGTTGCTGTTATTTTCATTTTTCTTCGATTGGAGAAGTTTTATGAATATTAGTGATGTTTCAAAAAATGAAATTTCAATATTAGGAGCTATAATTTGCACCTTTTTTTGTTTACAATTTGTATTTAAGATAATAAATACGCTACTAATAGCAGATCAAAAATCAGCTATTGCTGCTTTTTTGGATATGGTAGGGCAACTATTAGCATTGGTCTGTATCTATTTACTTACAATATATACTAGTGGCTCATTAATTAAGCTTGGATTAGCACTTGGCTTAACTCCGATTCTGGTTATAATTCTAGCAAATATATTTTTGTTTAATTCAAAGTATAAACAATATGCTCCTTCGTTGAAATATGTAAGAAAAAAATTTGCAAAAAATATAATTAATGTTGGGCTTAAATTCTTTATAATTCAAATTGCATCTATTATTCAATATCAATCTGCATCATTTTTAATTGCGCATTATTTTGATACATTGCAAGTTACAGCATATAACATTGCATATAAGTATTTTGGCATTTTGCAAATGGTTTTTTCAATAATGGTAAGTCCGCTTTGGAGTTGCACTACAGAAGCATATAATTTAGGGGATTATAATTGGATAAAAAATGCAGTAAAAAAATATATTATCTTGTTCTTTCCTTTTGCAATTGCTGGATTTATAATGCTTCTAATAGCAAATTGGGCATATTCTATGTGGTTAGGTAAAGGTGTACTTAATATTAGTTTTAACATTTCATTGTTATGCTGTATATTTAGTATAACGGCTATGTTTGCTACGATTTTTGTACCAGTAATCAATGGCATTTCTGCTTTACGCATTCAGTTCTTTGCATCAATTTTCACTTCTATAGGCTTCATTTTTCTTTCGATATTTTTAATCAAGTTCTGCAGGATGGGTATTGAATCTATTTTAATAGCTTCAATAGCAGCAAATGCATATGGGTATTTCCTAGCTCCTTTACAATATTACAAAATTTTTATCATAAGATCTAGCCATAAAATATGGTACAAATAAAGTAACAAGTTATATGGAACAAACTAAAAACAATATAAATATAGAAAAAACGCTAGATTATCAAAAGAATGTATTATTATCAATTTTGGGAATAATAACTTACTGTATTACATATCTTATAGGTACTTTGTTTGAAGAGGCGTCAATCTTATTAAGACTACTACAGGTGTTTGGCTTATTTCTAATTGCTATTTCACTTATAAAAGCTGGATCTTTTAAGAATCTTACAAATGTTTACTTTAAATCTCTTTTAGTAATTATTATGTTTTGGCATATGAGTTTAATAATAAGAAATTGTTCATTTGAGTTCTCATATATTAAAACCTATTTTAGAGAACCGTATTATTTTCTGCATTTTTTTGTTCCATTGATCGTATTATTACCAGCTAACTATTTTGCATACTATTTTTCAAAAAGCTGCATAATTATGTGTAATGCTTTTTTAATTATGCTCATTCCTTGCTCTTATTTGATTTTTGGTGATCAAACTTTCTCAGAGCAATATGTATGGGTATTTGGAACATGTGGTGGCTTTTTATTACTTATTTCCCATTATATAAAGATAAAACGCATTCAAGTTTGTTCTTTAATAGTAGTTGTTCTAAGTTTTCTTATTGCGACATATATGGCTAGAAGAAATATAATGTTAACTTTTACAGGATACATGTTTGCTTATTTCTGTTTAATATTTGTTTTTTCGAAAAGTTTTAGTATTGTTAAAAAAATTATTAGTGTTTTGTTCTTAACCTTACTCGGAACTGGTTTAATATTCTTTTTCTTATCTAATGCAGATAGTACTTTCTCTAGAATTTCAGAAAGAGCTTTAGAAAATAGTAGAGATGAAGTCTTTTTATATTATTTTGCAGATATGTCTTTAAAAGATTTGGCCGTTGGGAAAGGGATGAATGGTAGCTATTACGCTCCAGGAGTAGATAAAGAAAACTCATTTGGTAGTGATAGTGATTATCGCCCTCTTATTGAATGTGGATATTTACAGATGATTTTAAAGGGCGGAATAATAAATGTTATTATACTTTTATTAACAGCTATTCCAGCATTTATCAAAGGAATTTTTTTCTCTAACAATTTATTTTGTAAATCAGCCGGTTTTTTAGTCGCATTGTGGTTGATTGATATGTTCCCTTGGGGGATGCCGGCAATGGATATTAGATATATGTTATTCTGGTTTTGTATTGGCGTTTGTTATAATTTAGAGTTAAGATCATTTTCAGATGATGAGGTTCGTGAATATTGTTTCCCTTTGTAAAATAATTATTTAAAATTAGAAACTAATCATGGTTTATATAGAATTGAATGGACGTATTGGAAATCATTTATTTCAGATTGCAGCAGGAGCCTCTTTAGCAGCTGCTCATAATGATAATTTTTGTTTGGTTTGTCATGAAGATTATCTTTTAGCAAAGCCTGATAATTGTTTTATTCGTGAGTATATTAGACAGTTTGAAAATACTATTTTTCGCGGAATGGAAATTCTTGATAATCGTCCTTCCAATTATCTCTATTACTCTCAAGCTGAATATAATTATAAACCAATTGAATATTTTCCCAATATTATGATACATGGTACCTTTCATTCAGAATTATTTTTTATTCAAAAGACTGTACACGAACTATTTAAAATACCAGAATCTATAAAATCCTATATTATAGAAAAATATGGAGATATATTATTGGGGGGGGAGATAACATCAATTCATGTTCGTAGAGGAGACTATTGTAAGATTCCTCATCAGTATCCTGTATGCTCTCGAAAATATTTTATCGATGCGATAAATATGATTGGGATAAATAAAAAATATCTATTTATTAGTGATGATATACAGTGGTGTAAAAATAATTTCAAGGGTGAAAATTTCTATTTTACAGATAATGAAGAAGTAATTATAGATTTATATATCCAGACTTTATGTCAAAACAATATATTAAGTAATAGTACCTTTAGCTGGTGGGGAGCTTGGCTTAACCAATCAAATGATAAAATTATTATTTGCCCAACTCCATGGTATGGAAAATCTAAAGAAGTGAATTTAAATGTTTCAGATCTAATTCCAGAAAGTTGGATTCAAATAAAGAATCCTTTATCTATAAAAATGAAGATAGTATCTGAAGTTTTGCTTATGAAGGAAAAAGTTTCTAATTTTGCACCTAAATTCTTAAAAACATTTTTAAAGAAATACTTATGAAAATACTTTGGTTGGCAGATACGCCTATATATAATACTGATGATGGACATAATGGACGAGGATGGATAGAGTCTGAATTGGAATTATTTAGGAATTTTAAAAATACGACAATTGGAGTTGCTTATAATACAAGAAGTCAAAACGCAGAAGTTGTACGCGATCAAAATTTTACATTTTTTCCTTTAAAAAGCAATTTAGCGTTTAAGTTTAAACCGCTTAATATTATCCCGAGATGGTTAGGCATATATGATAATAAAAGGGATCTTATGCAGTTGAAAAATATTATTGAACAATTTAAACCGGACATAATATATCTTTTTGGTTCTGAGTGGTATGGCATATCTGTTGTTAATTTAACTAATATTCCTGTTGTTGTTCATATTCAGGGTATTTTAATTCCTTATTATTACGCTTTTATGCCCCCTTCTATTTCTGAAGGCAGCATCTTTATTAGTGGCTTGAGAAATGTATCTTCATTTTTTAAGGGAAATTCATTTTATTTTATTCGAAAAAGATTCTTAAAAATGGCAAAGAGGGAAAAAGAATGTTTACCACTTGTTCGTTATTTTATGGGACGAACACAATGGGATTATTCTGTAACAAATCTTTTTTCTCCTAATTCCCAATATTATCATTTGAACGAAGTGTTACGAAAGGAATTTTATTTTGCTAAGAAATGGATATATACAGCTGATGAAGCACCTAATGAAATAAAAGTTATCTCAACAATTTCTAATGCATCATATAAAGGACTTGACTTGATATACAAGTGTTGCTCAATAATAAATTTACCTAAGAATATTAAGTTGTCTTGGAATATTTGTGGCATTTGTAAAGATGATGAAGCTGTATCATTATTCAGTAGGAAAAGCTCAAATAAAGAGAATATTTCAATTAATTATTTAGGAGTTGTAAACACTGAAACATTAATCGATAAATTAAAATCATCATTCATTTATGTTCATCCTTCTTATATCGATAATAGCCCTAATAGCGTCTGCGAAGCTCAATATATTGGAACACCTGTTATTACTACCAATGTAGGAGGCTTGTCATCTATTGTAAAAGATGAATATACAGGTTTATTAGTACCAGCAAATGATCCTTGTATGTTAGCTTGTAAAATACTTGATTTGTATCTTCATCCACAAAAAGCTATTTATATCTCAAGAAATGAGATTTTTGAAGCAACAGTAAGACATGACAAAGAAAATATAAAAAAAGAGATGCTTGATATTTATAATAAAATTTTACAAAATGAAATTCTCAGTAATAACTGTAAATTGGAATAATGCTAGCGGACTTGAGAAAACAATATGTAGTATAGAAAAACAAAAATGTGATTTATATGAATATATAATAATTGATGGCGGATCTACAGATGAAAGTTTAGAGATAATTAAAAAACATAATGAATGTATTGATTATTATTTATCAGAAAAAGATCATGGTATCTATGATGCAATGAATAAGGGGGCTAGCGTAGCCTGTGGTGAGTATTTGATCTTTATGAACTCGGGAGATCATTTTTATAATTCATCTGTACTTGAGAATATATCAAATAAAGATCTTAAAAATGATTTTATATTCGGAGGAATTTGCTTTGTAAATAAACATTTAAAATATAAATCAATATTACCAAAAAAAATGTGTATTTATGATTTTCTTGAGGGTTTATGTCATCAAGGAACCTTTATCAAAAGAAAATCATTTCTAGATTTAGGGGGATATGATATTAGTTTAAAAATTGTTGCTGATTGGGCAATGCTCATGGATGCTATTTGGAAAAAACATTATTCATATATAACATGTAAAAACATGATTGCAAACTATGAGATTACAGGCTTAAGTGGTCAGAAAAAATCAAAAATAATTATAGCTAAAGAAAAAAAGAAGACATTGGAAAAATTAAATATTAAATATAATTCTTTTGAGTATAAATTGCATCGATATTGTTTTAGAATATTAAAAATACGTCTTTTCTATAAATTGAGCTTTTAATAATATGTGATGAAAATATTACAAATCAATAAATATTCTAAATTAAAAGGAGGTACTGAAACAGTTCTTTTTAATACTATTTCTTTATTAAAAGAACAGGGGCATGAGGTCTTTTTATTAGCTTCAGATGGTAACAGGAAAGTAATAGACAATAATTTTTATTATATTAATTTTCCAGAACTGAGAGCTGCAAGTTTTATTATTAAAATTAAAAAAATATTAGCCTTTATTTATAATAATGATGCAAGAAAGAAATTAGATATTTTTCTTAGCAACAATAGACCGGATATTATACATATACATTTATATTTAAACAGTTTTTCAGTTTCAATACTTTCAGTAATAAAAAAACATAATATTCCTGTTGTTATTACTCTTCATGACTACAGACAGATATGCCCTTCATATTTATTCTTAGATAGACATGGAGCAATATGTGAGAAATGTAAATATCACAAATATTATAACTGTCTTCTTTATAAATGTCCTAAAGGGAATGTAATTGAAAGTTTAATGTTAACAGTTGAAATGTATTTTAGAAAAATATTATTTCCTTTAGACAAATACATTGATGAAGTTCTTTTTGTTAGTCAATTTTCAAAAGAAAAGCATTCTGAATATTATCCAAAATTAACAAGTAATGCAGAGCTCCTATATAATTCAGTTAAAGAAGTACAGTACTTGGAGTATCCTCGCGGTGATTATTATTTATATTATGGACGTTTATCGAGGGAAAAGGGAATTATGACCTTGATAGAAGCAGCGAGGGAACTAAAACATATATTATTTAAAATTGTTGGAGAAGGTGATTTTGTCATTGATAATAAATATATTCCCTCAAATGTTGCATTTCTAGGATTTAAAAGTGGAGATGATTTAAAAGATCTAATTACGCATTCTGCATTTGTTATTGTTCCTTCAGAATGCTATGAAACATTCGGATTAACTGTTCTTGAGTCTTTTTCTTATTCAAAACCAGTAATTGGAGCTAAGATTGGGGCTATTCCAGAACTAATTCAAAATAATTACAGTGGCTTATTGTTTAAGTCAGGCTCAAAAGATAGTCTTGTGAAATGTATTTTAGATGCTGACATAATGTCAAATGATGATTATAAGAAGATGTGTATTAATGCCAATAAACGTGCTTCTTTTTTTTCTGAACAAAAATATATAAATAATCTATTGAGAATTTATCACAAAGCAATAGATAAACATAAATAATATATGAAAATCGCAATATTAGGGACTAGGGGAATTCCCAATAATTATGGAGGATTTGAACAATTTGCAGAAATTGTTTCAGTTGAGTTAGTTAAATTAGGACATGAAATAACTGTGTATACCCCTCATTTTCATTCATATAAAAATTCTACATTTAATGGGGTACTGATAAGAAGGATTTATAGTCCAGAAAAATATATTGGAGCTGCAGCTAATTTTATATATGATTTCTTATGTTTTAGAGATGCATTAAATAATGATTTCGATATTATTTTAGAATGCGGTTATCATAGTAATGCTCCTTCTTATTTTTTAATGAAAAAGACGACTAAACCTGTTCTTATTACAAATATGGATGGGCTTGAATGGAAAAGGAATAAATGGAATAATTTTACAAAGTGGCTAATAAAGAAATTAGAGAAATTAGCAATTAATAGATCAGACTATTTGGTCTCTGATAATATTGGCATTCAGAAATATTACCAGGAAAAATATAATGCTAAATCTTATTTTATTGCTTATGGAGCTGATTTAGTAGATGATTATAATATTTGTATACTGGAAGATTATAAATTTTTTCCTCAAAAGTATTTTATTTTAATAGCCCGCTTGGAACCAGAAAATAATATCGAAACAATACTCGATGCTTTTTGTAAGTCTCAATCAGAATTTCCATTCTTGGTTGTTGGCAATCATAATACTAAATATAGTAAATATCTTAAAGAGAAATATAGAAATAATAAAATTATTTTTTGTGGTGGAATTTATGATAAAATGAAGCTTGACAGTCTAAGAAAATATTCTTTAGCATATTTTCATGGCCATTCTGTTGGTGGAACAAATCCATCTCTACTAGAAGCAATGGCCAGTCAAGCTTTTATTGTTGCACATAAAAATGAGTTTAATCAATCTGTTTTAATGGACAATGCATTGTATTTTAATGATCAAAATGATCTAGCAAGTATCATCGCTAACTTATTGAAGTTTCCAATGGAAAAAAGGCTGAAATTTATTGATAATAATTGCAGATTAATTAAAAGTCAGTATTCTTGGAAAATAATAACAAAGAAATATGAAAACTTATTTATTGAAGTTTTAAAAAATAAGAAAAGCATGATATAATTGCTGCTATTAAATAGCTACATTAATCTTTTATTGCATATTCTTTCACAATTCATCAAAATACTTTAAATTTGCTTCAGAAACAGCATTAATGCTTATGAAGCAGCAAACAAGATATTCGCATTTTCTTAAATCACTAATCGTATTTGGGGACTACATAGTTCTTAATATTACTTTTGTATTAGTATTTCTCTTTTTTAGTTCATATCTGAGAGAGGATGTCATTTCTCAATTTTATCCACTCTTAATGGTGCTCAATGTTTGCTATATTCCCAGTATTATAATATTTGGAGTAACTCCTCATTCCAGGGTTATTTATGCAGATAAGATTGTGCAGAATACGTTTTATGCTATTCTGCTCCACTTTGTTCTTTTTACTGCTGCCATGACTTTCTTTAAGATTGATGAAGTATCCAGACTCTTTATCATCTCATTATATTCTATATTATTTCTTGCTATTAATATTTGGAGACTGGTCGTACGATTTAGTATAAAATTATATAGAAAAAAGGGATTCAATTTTAAACTGGTTGTTATTCTTGGAGCTGGAAAGAATGGAAATTCATTGTACGAAGAGATGGTGGATGACCCTGGTTATGGTTTTCGTATTCTGGGATTCTTTGAAGATAATCCTGTGAAAATCCCCTCTGATTCTAAATGGCTTGGGAATACTAATGATATCGAAGCTTTTCTCCTGAAAAATGAGGTGGATGAAGTCTATTGTACTCTTCCGGAATCGGCAGAAAAAACAATTGTTCGCACACTCAATTTTTGTGAGAACAATCTGATCCGTTTTTATATTGTTCCTGAATTCAGAAGATATGTTAAAAAGCAGATGGAATTGAATGTACTAGGAAATATGCCTATTCTATCTTTGAGAGATGAGCCTCTTCAGCAACCATTTAATCGTTTTATGAAGAGAACTTTTGATATAACCTTCTCCCTGACGTTTATTTGTACACTATTCCCTATTATTTATATTATAGTAGCCATTTGCGTTAAAATCTCTTCGCCAGGCCCTGTATTCTTCAAACAACGCAGAACGGGTGAACGTGGACGTGAGTTTAACTGTTACAAATTTCGTTCCATGAAGGTAAACAAAGAGGCTGATACGCTTCAGGCTACAAAGAATGATCCAAGAAAAACACACCTTGGAGAAGTGTTACGCAAGACTAACATAGACGAAATACCTCAGATTATAAACGTATTAAAAGGTGAAATGTCTATTGTAGGCCCTCGTCCACACATGTTAAAGCACACAAAACAATATAATGAATTGATAGATAAATATATGCTTCGTCATTTAGTTAAACCTGGAATAACCGGGTGGGCTCAGGTTACCGGCTATCGAGGGGAAACTAAAAAACTATCTCAAATGGAAGGGCGTGTAATGCGGGATGTTTGGTATATAGAACACTGGACTTTTTTTCTTGATATAAAAATTATTAGTCTTACTATTATTAATATGTTTCGAGGCGAAAAAAATGCATACTAAATTAATAAAAAAAGGTCTTTTGTTACTCTGTCTATTACCAGGGGTAACACATGCTCAATCATCATTAAAATCGTTTGCAGAATTCGGAACGACCATACATACAGGAGACAATACCCCTTTGTGGCAAGTGAGTAATCAACACGGACTCTCTTCACTAAATAATAATGCCTACATGCGTGGAAGAACATTTTATACCGACTCATGCCGAAACTGGAAACTTGTAACAGGATTAGATTTAGCTGTTGCTACCGGATTTACTTCAACATTAGTTGTACAGCAGGCATATGCCGATCTTTATTATAAATGGATTGGATTGTCTATTGGAAGTAAGGAACTTAATTCTGAATTATTAAATCAGCAGTTAAGCAGTGGCGGACTAACCTGGAGTGGTAATGCAAGACCAATCCCTCAGGTTAAAATTGGTATTTTAGATTATGTAAGGATAGCTTCGTGGGCTCAGGTAAAGGCTGAAATGTCTTATGGCAAATGGACGGACAACAATTATCAAGAGGAAAAAGTTGGTTCAAATTACTGGTACACCAAAGATATTCTCTATCATCATAAAAGTTTTTATTTTCGACTAGGCAAACCATCCTCGCATTGGCAATATGATGTCGGCATGAGTTTAGATGCTCAATTTGGGGGAAATAAGTCTAGAGGCATGGATGCTGGGGACTTGGGAAATAAGTTAATAGATTTTTGGCGAATATTTATGCCACAAGGAGGTAGTAGTTCAGGGCCAGAAGGACAAAAATATTACGAAGGAAATTATATGGGTAGTGAACATTTAAAACTAACCTACAAGCAAAATAGTTATCAGATCAGTGCATATCTGGAAAATTATTATGATGATTTTTCAGGAATGGGAAAACTAAATGGCCTAGATGGTTTATGGGGCATAGAATATAAATCAAAAAACAAGCAATCAATCAATGGATTGGTTGTTGAATACTATCAGACGACCAATCAAAGTGGTCCGTTACATGGTCTGGATAATTCCATCGTAAAAAAAACCGGAGGTGCTGATGACTATTATAATAACGACTGGTATCCCGGATGGGTACACTGGGGTATGACAATGGCCAATCCATTAATAGCTTCCCCCATTTATAATAAGGACGGAGATATGACGTTTAAGTATAATCGAGTAAAAGCCATTCATATTGGTTGGAGTGGAGATATTCTTTCGAATTTATCATACAGAGCAAAGATTTCATACAATCAAACCTGGGGAACACCTTTTAAACCGACTATTGATATTCTGGAAAACTTTTCTACTTTTGTCGAGTGTAGTTATTACCCCAATAAACTTAATGGATGGAATTTTACACTTTCCGGAGCTTTTGATACCGGTGGGATATACGGAGACAATCTAGGATTACAACTAAAAATTAGAAAACATTTTTAAATAGAAATATGAATTATATACAAACAGAGATTGATGGAGTTTGGGTGATTGAACCTAAAGTACACGCTGATGACCGAGGATATTTTATGGAAGCTTTCAAAAAAGAAGAATTTGAAAAGAATATTGGATCAGTAGACTTTATTCAGGATAATGAATCAAAATCCGGTTTTGGCGTTCTGAGAGGATTGCACTATCAGAAAGGAGAATGCAGTCAAGCAAAACTTGTTCGGGTTATAAAAGGTAAAGTGCTTGATGTGGCTGTTGATTTACGCCAATCATCTCCAACCTTTGGCAAACATGTAAGCGTGGAACTCAGTGAAGAGAATAAACGTCAGTTCTTTATTCCCAGAGGATTTGCCCATGGATTTTTGGTTATGAGTGAAGAAGCAATTTTTACCTATAAGATTGATAATGCATATGCTCCCGAATCTGAAGCATCTATAATATACAATGACAAGGATATTAATATTAGTTGGCCTATAGCAGAAGAACAAATTATTATGTCTGCTAAAGATAAAGAAGCTGTTTGTTTTAAAGATGCCGTAGTATATAAATAAATTACAGAACACAAATATGAAGATAGCGATTGTTGGAACCGGATATGTTGGTTTAGTTACTGGAACTTGTTTTGCAGAAACAGGAGTTGATGTTACCTGTGTAGACGTTAACAAAAAGAAAATAGAAGATTTAATAAATGGATTTATCCCAATTTACGAACCTGGATTGGAAGAAATGGTAAGTCGCAACATTAAAGAAAACCGTTTAAACTTTACTACATCTCTGGAAAGCTGCATTAACGATGTAGAAGTAATATTCAGTGCTGTTGGAACTCCACCGGATGAAGATGGGAGTGCTGACCTTAAGTATGTGCTTGAAGTAGCCAGAACTATAGGAAAACATATGAATAAATATGTTTTGGTCGTTACAAAAAGTACAGTTCCAGTAGGTACCGCTAAAAAAGTAAGAACAGCTATTCAGGCAGAATTAGACAAACGAGGAGTTCAGATTGAATTTGACGTTGCATCTAATCCCGAGTTTTTAAAAGAAGGGAATGCAATAAATGACTTTATGAGTCCTGACAGGGTTGTTGTTGGCGTAGAATCAGAACGTGCCAAGGAAGTGATGACTAAACTTTACAAGCCATTCTTACTGAATAATTTCAGAGTAATCTTTATGGATATTCCTTCNGCTGAAATGACAAAATATGCAGCAAACTCAATGCTGGCTACCCGAATCAGCTTTATGAATGATATTGCAAATCTTTGCGAGCTTGTTGGAGCAGATGTGAATATGGTTCGAAGCGGAATAGGCTCAGATACTCGCATTGGACGCAAGTTCCTTTATCCGGGATGTGGATATGGTGGTTCATGTTTCCCCAAAGATGTAAAGGCACTGATTAAAACAGCTGAAAAGAATGGATATTCCATGAGAGTATTAAAAGCTGTAGAAGAAGTGAATGAACTGCAAAAAAGTATACTTTTTAACAAATTAAACAATCATTTTAACGGGAATTTAGAAGGAAAAACCATAGCTTTGTGGGGATTAGCATTCAAACCGGAAACAGATGATATGCGTGAGGCTCCTGCGTTGGTATTAATTGATTTATTGCTTAAGGCTGGATGCAAAATACGCGTATACGATCCTGCAGCAATGATGGAAGCTAAAAGAAGAATAGGGGAGAACGTGTATTATGCACAAGATATGTATGATGCATTATTGGATGCAGATGCATTATTGTTGGTTACAGAATGGAAACAATTCCGTTTACCTGCATGGGGCGTAATTATGAAAACCATGCGTACTCCTTTAGTTATAGATGGAAGAAATATTTACGATAGAAATGAACTGAAAGCAATGGGCGTTTCGTACTATTGCATTGGAAAATAATTATATAAACTGATATCAATGAAAAACAGTGCCATACTTTTACTCCTTCTTCTAGCCTTTTTCTCCTGTAAAGGGAATCACAAAGAGGCTTCTGGTGATGCCGCAGAGGATTTGAAAGCGAAAAAAATGCTTCAAGGTATCTGGCTGGAGGATGAGAGTGATGAAATTCTTTTCAAGATACAGGGGGATACAATATATTATCCAGAAGCTGAAAATGCACCTGTTTATTTTAAAATTGTGAAGGATACGTTTTTCACTTATGGAAAAGAGGTTTCTCGTTATAAGATTGATAAACACGCCGAGCATATTTTCTGGTTTCATTCACTGTCAGACAACGTAATAAAGCTTCATAAGTCTGATGATCCGGACGATTCTCTGCTTATGATGGGGCACAGAAGCACTCAGGTTATACCAACATATACTGAAGTCACAAAACGAGATTCCGTAGTAATGTATAATGGAAAGCATTATAGAGCTTATGTGTATGTAAATCCTTCTAAGAAGAAAGTAGTAAAGACATCATATTCAGACGATGGTATCAGTATGGACAATGTTTATTATGACAACGTAATGCATATTTGTGTGTATGAAGGACGAAAAATGATCTATGGTCATGATATAACAAAGGACATGTTTTCTGATGTTATTCCAGAAGAATTCCTTAAAAATGCCATTCTTTCAGATATGGAATTCTATGGAGTGGGTAAAGTTGGGTTCCGCTATCAGGCAACAGTCTGCATCCCCGAAAGTTCTGTCTGCAATTTAGTGAATCTTATTGTTAGTTTCGATGGAAAACTAACGATGAATATTGCTCAATAATTCCTGAAACATTATAGTTTTCCTGTACAAAACAATTCATTCTTCTGTACAAAAGAATGAATTGTTTTGTACAGAAGATTATATTCTTTTGTACAAGCAAATAAAAATATGACGACTTGTATTTACAACATTCTGCGTCTGAACTCTGCGCAAACCACGGAAGTTGCAATAGCAACATTCAAAGATTCAGAAGTTTTCCTTTCCTGCGGATAATTGGGTATATAGAGTCTTCTATTAATTAACCGTTCCACTTCGGAACTGATGCCATTTCCTTCATTTCCCATTACTATTAATCCATAGGAAGAGAGTTCCTTTGAGTAAATATTATCCCCATTTAGAAAAGTTCCGTAAACCGGAACATCATCCAGTTTACCTATTAATTCTGTCAATGAGCCATAGTGCAATTTTACCCGGGCAATGCCCCCCATTGTAGCCTGAACTGTTTTCGGATTATATACATCAGCTGTATTTGGAGAACAAAAAATATGTTCAATGCCAAACCAGTCGGCCAGTCTTATAATTGTTCCCAGATTTCCCGGATCCTGTATATCATCGAGTGCCAGACAAAGAGAGTTACGGATAACTGATATATCTGCCGGAAAATTGTCTTGCTCAAAAATAGCCAGTACGTTTTGTGGTGTTTTAAGGAAACTGGCTTTTGATAGTTCTTCGTTTGTAACAACAGCTATTTCATCTGCCTTAGCAGAAGGGTGTTCGTCCCACCATTCAGCTGTTGCAGCCAGAAATTTACATGGAAAGCGCCCTAATAAATCCCCCACCAGTTTATGACCTTCTGCCACAAAGACATTTTCTTCCTTACGATTCTTTTTAAGTTCTAATGAATGAATNTATTTAATNTTATTCTTNCTNATCATNNATNATNNANTATAANTTNTAANTATTTTGAAGCAAAGCTAAAAAGATATTTTTAATAAAGCTATATTTGTAAGTCCAATATTTGTAGTTAGACAGTTTTATATGAAAAAAAGTTCCCGGATTTATATATTTTCCTTTGCATTAGTAGCATTTGCTTCCTGCTCCATCACTAAGTTTGTGCCTGATGGCTCGTATTTACTTGATGAAGTAAAGATTGTTTCTGATCAAAAAGATGTGAAAACAGCACCTTTAAAAAGCTACGTTCGCCAAAACCCAAATTCAAAATGGTTTAGTTTAATCAAAGTACCACTTTATACGTATAATCTTTCGGGAAGAGACACCTCCAGATGGATTAACAAAATGTGGCGCCGGTTGGGAGATGCACCGGTTATATATGATGAATCGCTGAATGAACGCTCTCTGCAAGAAATAAAGAAAGCGCTTAACAACCAAGGATATATGAGTGCTTCTGTAAAATCTGACAAGGAAATATCGAAAAAGAAGCTTAAGCTGACTTACACTGTTACTCCCGGAAGACCCTACATTGTAAGAAGTTTGAAATATGACATTAGAGATAAAATAATTGATTCTATACTGAAAAAAGATTCTGCAAGCTCAAAATTAAGCAAAGGAATGATGTTTGACATCAATGTGCTGGATGCTGAACGTCAACGAATTGTTGACTTCTTGCTCAATCGCGGATATTATAAGTTTAATAAGGAATACATAACCTATACAGCTGATACTGTAAGAAAAACCTATCAGGTAGACTTGACTGTACATTTACTTCTTTATAAAGCAAGCCCAACTGATGAGCCTAGAAATCACAATCAATATAAAATTAATAAGGTGAATTTTATCACTGATTATGATGTACTTCAGTCGTCTGCCTTAAGTAGTGTAGAAATAAACGACTCCATTCATTATAAAGATTATCCTATTTATTATAAAGACAAACTATATATTCGCCCTAAAACACTAACGGACAACACTTTTATTCATCCAAATCATCTTTATAATGAACGTTTGGTACAAAATACTTATTCCTCTTTTGGACGATTGTCTGCATTAAAATACACTAATATACGTTTTTTGGAGACTCAAGTTGCAGATAGTTCAAAATTGGACTGCTATATTTTGCTAACAAAGAGTAAACATAAATCAGTAGCATTTGAGTTGGAAGGTACAAACTCGGCCGGAGATTTAGGTGCAGCTGCTTCAGTTTCCTTTAACCACCGGAATCTTTTTAAAGGATCAGAATCATTTATGTTTAAACTTCGTGGCGCTTATGAAGCAATATCCGGACTACAAGGGGCTTATGGCAATAATGATAACTATACAGAGTATGGAGCAGAGACTAGCATAAACTTCCCTAATTTCCTGTTTCCTTTCGTTTCCGACAACTTTACCCGAGGCATCCGGGCAACGACTGAGCTCGGAATGCAATACAGCTATCAGTTACGACCGGAGTTCTCACGTACTATAGCTTCAACATCCTGGAGCTATAAATGGACACAACGCAGGCAAAAAGTACAGCATCGCATTGATCTTCTGGATATTAGTTATATTTATCTACCTTGGATCTCTCCTAAATTTAAAGAAGATTATCTCAATAGTGCTAATTCTATCATTAATTATAGTTATAACAACCATTTAATTGTACGTAGCGGATATAATTATTATTATAATAGTATTGGCGGAGCAATGCAGAACAATACAAGCGCATCAAACTCATATTCCGTTCGCATTAACTTAGAATCTGCAGGAAATATGTTGTATGGTATTTCAAAACTGGTGCATCAGCAAAAGACTACTGACGGAAATTATTCCATTTTAAATATAGCATATGCACAATATTTGAAAGGAGATTTTGACTATGCAAAAAATATCGAAATAGATAAAAGAAACTCTTTCGCCTTCCATGCCGCATTTGGACTTGCCTATCCTTATGGAAACTCAACAGTTCTTCCTCTTGAAAAGAGATATTTCGCAGGAGGAGCCAACAGTGTTCGCGGATGGTCTGTAAGAACACTAGGACCTGGAAGCTATAAAGGAGAAGATAACAGCATCAATTATTTAAATCAGTCTGGAGATATAAAGCTTGATTTAAGTGTAGAATACCGCAGTAAATTATTCTGGAAAGTTCAGGGAGCTACATTTGTTGACGCAGGTAATATATGGACAATCAGAAATTATGAAAATCAGCCTGGTGGTGCTTTCCGTTTAAATAGTTTTTATAAAGAGATAGCATTTGCTTATGGAGTAGGATTACGCTTAGATTTCGATTATTGCGTTTTCCGTTTCGATGGAGGAATGAAAGCCATTAACCCGGCATATTCATCTGGTAAAGATCGTTATCCAATTATAAATCCAGACTTTAGCAGAGATTTTGCCTTCCATTTGACTGTAGGTTATCCATTCTAATGTTCCCTTGCAATAATCCTGAAATAAGTGGTATCAGTAAAGATGGAAAAAGGAGTGAGCTTTTCTTTTGTTGAAAGTGTAATGTTGCAGTGATATTTTAAGATGTGTAAGGGGAGCTCACTACAGAAAAAAGCTGAACTGTCTGCCAGAGAAAACTGATAATCGAACGGGACTTTCTCTTTAAGATAGTATCTGGCAAACCAAGTAATAATAGAATCTGCCTTATTCTTTTTACATCTTGCCACCATTATGCAGGAATCATCACAGTCTTCCAGAAAATCATTTAATGAACACTCCTGAACTCCGTCAGTCTCTGACAATTCACGCGCTAAAGAATGAATTACTTTCCACTCCTTATTCTCCTTAAGAAGAATACCACAATGTGAATAGGGTAGTGAATCTTTCAGTGAAGCAACAATAAAATTGCTGATTAATCCATTGCCTTTACGAAGAATAATATCTCCATCGTGCAATAATCTGACATCAATATCTGAAAAAGGAGCATGACTGCAACTTAAAGTCAACAAGCACACTCCGAGATTAATTATTAGAAGAGCTATTTGTGCAGATCTACCAACCATTTATCACTCACTTTTACCAAGTCTACTTTCTCCTCTTTTTCTTTTTCAATGGTAGACTTACCACCCATCAGGTTAATTTGCAGATAATTAGAGATCCTCAGATTTACTGTTGCTGTGGAATCACCTGAATCTACAGTACTTCCAATCACAGAGATCTTAACATCTCCCGCATCTTTCAAAACATCAATATCTTCTTCTTTTACATTTGAAGCAATAAATTCAATGAGTTTAGCGCCATTGGGAGTGCAATACTTTTTTGCTTCATCTAACTTAAGAGTATATATTGCTTTTGAAAAATCAACTGCAGTCTTTTCTACCTCACCTAACGGTGTATGACTGCAAGCAACAATAAGAGAAACAATAAAAACCAAGAAGAACCGATTTACATTTTTCATAGAGTGATTAAATATGCTTTATAATTAAAACGGACTCTGAAACAAACAAAGTTATGAATATTAAGTAAATAAACGAAATAATAGAAAATGTTATAAAACAGAAAGATGGAATCAGCTCATGCCGATTCCATCTTTCTAATATCTGAATAAGATTATTATCTTGCTGCAAAGAATGCATTACTCATCGTTGCCTGACGAGCTGCAGTTAATCCCTGTGCATCAAGCGTAATATTCATTGAGCCTCCGGTTGGCAGGTACAGATCAACAGTTCCATCTTTCTTCATTTTCATTAAGTCAGAACTTACGCCATCAGAAAGAACACTCCATGTTTGAGATTCTTTATCGAATAGTAGTTCCATACTCTTGCCGTCTTTTGTAATGGAATAACCATTCTTCAATGTTTCAACTGTATAATTACCGTTTGCCCCTTTTACTTTTTTCACATCACCTACTTTTGCCATTGGATTTGAACCAGTCCAGAATTCAATAGAATTAATTACCAATGCATCTGCCAAATAGCACACACCGTATACTGGCACAATATTTAAAGCAAGAAATACTACTTCGTTAACAAACTTATCATCCACTTTTTGGTTCCATGCAACCAGTTTATTAAATAGGCTAAAAGAACCAACACAGGAACTAAATACGATGCTACCGCTAAGTATCATAGCTAAAGCCACAGTCATTTTACTTTTTCTCATTGTTCTATTTTTTAGTTAATAATCAATATAGTAATAAAACCAACACAAATGTATATATATTAATTTGAATTTGACGATAATTTAACAAGTAATTGATTACTCATTAAATTTTATTCAAAAAAAAACGATCCATCTTTCAATAGATCGTTTTTAGAAATATTTATAATTATATGCTTGAACAAATAAATAAGAATATATAAGGAATTCAAATTATAATTTATACCCTTTAATTGCAAAGAAAAGGATATAAATAAAACTAATAAATGGAACAATAAAGCCGATAGCCATGTTAGACTCACCAATAAATCCCATTAATATAGGACTGAAGGCCCCTCCTGCCACTCCCATCACAATGAATGAAGATGCTTTTTTTGTTAAAGTNCCCATNNCTCTTAATCCNAGNGCAAANATTGTNGGNAACATNATTGACATAAAAAAGAAAGAACAATAAAGTGCAGCAAGCGATATTCCATTTAACGACATCATTACTAATGCCATACATATGGCATTGATTAACGCATACAATGCCAATAATCTGTTAGGTGCAGCCCATTTCATTATAAAACTTCCAGACAATCTGCCAATCATTAAAGATGCCATTCCTCCAAGTGATAACATCTGGGATGCAGTTTGTTTTGTAAGATGAGAATCAAGCTCCATTACATAATTAATAAAGAAAGCAAAAATTCCTGTTTGAGCGGCACAATACAAAAACTGTGCAATTACAGCAAGTACAAAATGACGATGACTCCATATTGAGCGCTGATGAGCTAAAGGAGTACTTGTTTCTTCCTTTACTTCTTTTTCGCTTTTTTCTTGTATATCAGGTAACTTTATTAGTAGAAAAAGTACTGCAACAACCACAACTACTGTCCCAACTAAAATATATGGTAAAGTAGGTGCAAAATTATCTTTTTCATCAGCCCCAAAAATAAGAGCTCCACCTACTAATGGTCCTAATACCCAACCTAGGCCATTAAATGATTGAGATAAATTAAGTCTCTGTGCACTCGATTCCTGAGGTCCTAATACAGTCGAGTAGGGGTTTGCTGCTGTTTCCAGAATACAAAGTCCACAGGCAATTACAAAAAGAGCAATTAAAAACGGTACAGCAGAATGCACAAATGCAGCTGGAATAAACGAAAAAGCTCCAAGAGCAAAAAGAAATAATCCAAGAATTATACCCCATTTATACCCGAATTTTTTCATAAATAATCCGGCAGGGATTGCCATTACAAAATATGCTATATAAGTAGAGAATTGAACTAAGCCAGACTCAGCTTTACTCATATGAAAGGTTCCTTGAAAATGCTTATTCAGTACATCGAGCAGACCATGGGCAAATCCCCATAACAAAAATAAACTTGTAACTAAAATAAAAGGTATTAAATACGATTTTCCGTTAGGAGCACTAAAAATTGATTTACTGGTTTTCATGTATTACTGCGTTTGTTTGAAATATTTTAGAATTATTTTCAAAAGTCGCGACTATTTTTGTATTAAACAAGAAAACAAGTAATATTTTAAGGTATTTATCTGAAAACTGTTCTATCTGAATATTATTAATTACTTTGAGAATAGCTATACAAATGTTTCTGTAGAATCTTTATGCAAAGATCAAAGCGTTTAGAGTCTCTTTAAACGTCTTGACACTTTTTTGAAAACACAAGACTTATTTTTCAACATCATTTGAGACTTTTAAAGAAATTATTCGGTATATATTCTAAATTGGTGAATCATTCTGATTTATTCTCCAATGATTTTTATTTATTGGCGAATAAAATTAAATAATTCAGCAATTTTCTATAAGACTAGGATTGTCTTTCTTCTTTTTCAAGATGCAAAAAAATGATTTTAACATTATTCCAGGAATGCAAACTGGTCCGAAATTATCAATAAAAAAAGGTGAGCTATTAACTCACCTTGTACACCCTCAGGGACTCGAACCCTGGACCCATTGATTAAGAGTCAATTGCTCTACCAGCTGAGCTAAGAGTGCAAATACACATTAAGAACAAAAAGTACACCCTCAGGGACTCGAACCCTGGACCCATTGATTAAGAGTCAATTGCTCTACCAGCTGAGCTAAGAGTGCATTTTCTTTTTCTTTTTTGCGGTTGCAAAGGTAGACGTTTTATTTCATTTTCCCAAATAAATTGAGGATTTTTCTTGCTTATTATTTAACGTTTCAGTCAAACTCATAGAAATCTGATGGGCTACTTCGCTTTAATGCAACGAGTTGCACATCTTTTCCAACAATAATTCCTTTGCTTTTTAATTTCCATTCTACCGTTTTATATGCCAGTTCCGGATGATTATTGTCTTTACTGAGGTGGCAAAGCCAGATATATTTTAGACTCTCGCTGATATTTTCAGCAAGGAAATCGGCTGTATCTGTATTACTCATATGTCCATTAGGACCAGAAATGCGTTCTTTTAGATATTTGGGATAAGGTCCCATGCGCAGCATTTCTAAATCATAGTTNGCTTCCANTATCAAATAATTAGCCTTACAAATATAATGTGCAGCAGTTTCTGTTATATGACCAAGGTCAGTAAGGAATGAGAACGTTTTATCTCCGATTTCTATACAATAGCCCACATTATCTGTTCCATCATGAGGAACTTCAAAAGCATAAATCTTAAACTCATCTATCTTCATTGGCTCTTCTTTATTGATATAGTGTACTGAAGTAGAAAGTTTTTCAGTCATACAGTAGCTCTTGTTTATGCCCTCATGAATTTCCTTGGTTGAATAAACAGGGATATTATATTTTTCGCCTAAATGGCCCACAGCTTTGATGTGATCAGCATGATCATGAGTTACAAATACAGCACGAACATTGTTCAAAGATAAATTAACATCCTTGAGATCCTTCTTAATCGTACGGATTCCTATACCTGCGTCAATTAAAATGCCGTGTTTATCTGTGCCTAAGTAGTAGCAATTTCCACTGCTACCACTCGCTAAACTTATAAATTTTATTTTCATTTAATGTAATTCAAAACATCTATCTTACTAAATTCTGTAGTAAAATGTTTGCAAATGTACAAAAAAGGATGAAGAACTATTTCTTGAACGTACTCTTTTTATCCATTATATCAGTTATTTTGCTTGAACGTGAAATAATATGTATTAGTTAAAATACTGTTTATGAGAATAAGAGCCAGATATTCTCTAACAATTGTATGCTAATCTGCAGAAAAATAAGTTTTTCAGATAGATAAAAAAAAGGCCGCAAATTAAATAATCTGCGACCTTTAAACTTTAAAAGATAAATTTACTCTATTCTTTTGCCAACAACATCCCAATCGATAATGCTCCAGAGTGCTGCTATATGATCTGCACGTCTATTCTGATAATCTAAATAATAAGAATGTTCCCACACATCAAATCCCAGAATCGGTTTCATTCCGTTTCTGATTGGATTACTGCCATTTGCCTCTTTGGTAATATGTAGCTTGCCATTTTTGTCCATAGCTAACCAAGCCCAACCAGATCCAAAGAGAGTAATAGAAGCGTTTGAGAATTCTTTCTTGAAATTCTCAAAAGTTCCCCATTCTTTATTTATTGCTTCGGCCAGCTTTCCGGATGGCTCATGTTTTTTAGGTTTTCCGGTAAATTGCAAAAAATAAAGAGTATGATTAAGAACCTGACCGGCATTATTAAAAATCGGGCCATCAGGTGCTGAAGCAACAATATCTTCAAGACTCTTGCCTTCGAATTCAGTTCCCGGAACAAGATTATTCAGATTAGTTACATAAGTCTGAAGATGTTTACCATAATGAAAATTAACTGTCTGTTCGCTTATTACAGGCTCTAATTCCTTATTGCTATAAGGAAGTTTCGGCATTTCGTATGTCATAGTCGTAAGTATTAAAGATAATAATAATGATTTCATAATTGGCGGAGTTTAAAATTAAACTTCATGGTATATTAACATAAGGTTATATGTTTTTGTTCAATATCACTCAAACTTTATTTATCTTTGCAAACTATGTTTGAATGAGTAACCGAAAAATGGCAAATTATATAGATGAATTGAATGAAAGTCAACGGGCAGCGGTGCTTTATAATGAAGGCCCCTCACTCGTTATTGCCGGTGCAGGATCCGGAAAGACAAGAGTGCTGACTTACAAAATAGCTTATTTACTGGAATCGGGATATGAACCTTGGTCAATTCTTGCCCTCACATTTACTAATAAAGCGGCAAGGGAAATGAAAGCGCGTATCGCTAAACAAGTTGGCGAACAGAGTGCCCGTTATCTTTGGATGGGGACTTTTCACTCTGTCTTCTCAAGAATTCTTAGGGTAGAAGCTGAGTCTATAGGGTTTACGTCCAACTTTACCATTTACGATACCAGTGATTCAAAAAGTCTGATCCGTTCAATTATCAAAGAAATGCAATTGGATGAGAAAGCTTATAAGCCAGGGGCAGTGCAAGGGCAAATATCCAATGCAAAGAATCATCTGGTTTCACCTGATGCTTATGCGGTAAACCGTGAATTAACAGAACATGATAATGCTTGCAAGATGCCTTCTATCAGAGATATCTACCGAAGATACTGGGATAGATGCAGACAGTCTGGGGCTATGGATTTTGATGATTTACTCTTTTACACGTTTCTGTTATTCAGAGACCATCCGGAAATATTAAGGAAATATCAGCAACAATTTAAATATATTCTGGTTGATGAGTATCAGGATACCAATTTTGCTCAGCACAGCATTGTGCTACAATTATCAAAAGAGCATCAGAAGGTTTGTGTAGTAGGAGATGATGCACAAAGTATNTATTCNTTTCGTGGAGCAAATATTGATAATATACTAAAGTTCACCAAGTTATATCAGAATACGCAGGTCTTTAAACTGGAACAAAACTACCGCTCCACTAAAACTATCGTTCGTGCAGCCAATAGTCTGATTGAAAAAAATCGGGAACAGATACGTAAAGAGGTTTTTTCCGAGAAATCTCAGGGTGAACCCATAGGAGTATTTCAGGCTTATTCTGATATGGAAGAGGGAGATATTGTTTCCAATAAAATAATGGAACTGAGAATGTCTCAGCATTATGGTTACGACGATTTTGCAATTCTGTATCGCACCAACGCTCAATCCCGAATCTTTGAAGAAGCTTTGCGCAAACGAAATCTTCCTTATAAGATTTATGGAGGCTTATCTTTCTACCAACGAAAAGAGATTAAGGATGTAATTGCATATTTTCGTTTAGTGGTGAATCCCAATGATGAAGAAGCTTTTAAACGAATTATTAATTATCCTGCCCGAGGAATAGGAGATACAACTGTAGGCAAAATAATAGAAGCAGCAAATATCTATTCGGTTAGTCTGTGGGATGTATTGTGTAGCCCGCTGGAATATGCCCTGAATATAAATAAAGGAACCCATACTAAATTACAAGGATTCCGAGAACTAATTGAGAACTTTTCGCGTGCTGTTTCAGAAAAGAATGCCTATGAAATGGCAACATCCATTGTAAAAGAAGCAGGTATAGTGAATGAAATTTATCAGGATAGAACGCCGGAAAACCTTAGCAGACAAGAAAATATTGAAGAATTGGTCAACGGTATCCACGATTTCTGCGCTATGCGCGAGGAAGAAGGTAATGCAAACATCGCTCTTCCCGATTTTCTATCGGAAGTATCTCTGTTATCCGATCAGGATACAGATAAATCGGGCGACGAGGCCAGGATTACTCTTATGACTATTCACTCTGCCAAGGGACTGGAATTCCGGAATGTCTTTATTGTAGGTTTAGAGGAAAATCTGTTTCCAAGCAGTATGGCCGGCGATTCTCCCAGAGCAATGGAAGAGGAGAGAAGACTTTTCTACGTAGCAATAACGCGGGCTGAAGATCATTGTTATCTTTCTTACGCAAAGACTCGTTTTCGTTACGGCAAGATGGAATTTGGCAATCCAAGCCGTTTCTTAAGAGATATAGATTCCTCTTTTCTGAAACTTCCAAGTGAATCTGTGTCAAGCAGACATATTGATGAAGCGCCGACAAGATTTAAAAGAGAACAAAACGATCGGCCAATGCGCTCTTTGTTTAATTCCAATCAGGAAAAGCCAAAGCAAACATTCAATAAAGTAACCGTTCCCCGCAATCTCACTAAAATGGAGAATGCCCAACCCAAGCCTTCATCCAGCGCTCCAATGACTGATCTGCAATCCGGACAACAGATTGAACACGAACGCTTTGGTATTGGCGAAGTGATAAATGTAGAAGGTAGCGGGGAAAACCTTAAAGCAACAGTGCGATTCCGCAATGCAGGAGAGAAACAATTACTATTGAAGTTTGCCCGTTTTAAAGTAATTTCCTGAAACAATTACCGTCTTTTTAATAAAAACAATAATAAGAAAAAATATTCAAATGATTGACTTTAGTAAAGTACCGTCTCCATGTTATGTCATGGAAGAAGAATTGCTGAGGAAAAACCTGAGTACTATAAAAAATGTAAGTGAAAAGGCTGGAGTAGAGATTATCCTGGCTTTTAAATCTTTCGCCATGTGGAAATCGTTCCCGATATTCCGCGAATATATTCACTGCTCAACAGCTAGTTCTTTATACGAAGCCAGACTTGCATATGAAGAAATGGGAAGCAAAGCACACACTTATTCTCCAGCTTATACAGAAGCTGATTTTCCAACCATAATGAATTGCAGCAGCCATATTTCTTTTAACTCATTTAGTCAGTTTGAACGCTTTTATCCGCAAGTGCAGGAAAAAGGGAAAGATATATCTTGTGGCATCCGCATCAATCCGGAATTCTCTGAAGTGGAAACAGAACTATATAACCCTTGTGCTCCAGGCACAAGGTTTGGCGTAACATCCGATTTACTTCCCTCAATATTACCTGAAGGTATAGAAGGATTCCATTGCCATACACTTTGCGAATCAAGTTCATTCAATCTGGAAAAGACATTAATGCATGTTGAAAACAGGTTTGGCAAATGGTTTTCCCAGATTAAATGGTTAAATCTGGGAGGCGGACATTTAATGACCCGTAAGGATTATGATACCGGTCACTTAATTCAATTATTGAAAGACTTCAAAGCACGCCATCCTCATCTGCATGTAATACTTGAACCAGGTTCGGCTTTTACCTGGCAGACAGGTGTATTGGTTTCATCCGTAGTAGATGTTGTGGAGAACAAAGGCATAAAGACGGCTATTTTAGATGTAAGTTTTACCTGCCACATGCCCGACTGCCTTGAGATGCCTTATCAACCAGCCGTTCGGGGAGCAATATCTGAAACTATTTCCGGGAAATATATATATCGTTTAGGAGGAAACAGTTGTCTGAGCGGTGATTATATGGGGAATTGGAGTTTTGATCATGAATTGCAGATTGGAGAAAGAATCATTTTCGAAGACATGATTCATTATACGATGGTAAAGACCAATATGTTCAATGGAATTCAACATCCAGGCATCGCACTTTGGACTTGTAAAGAGGAGCTAAATATTTATAAGACTTTCTGTTACGAGGATTATCGCGATAGAATGAGTTAATAGTCCCGTTGCCAATGGAAGATTTTACGTTAAAAAAGTAAGCAAAACATTTGGTATTTTAGAAAAAAGAGCTACTTTTGCAACCGCAATCGCGAAAGTAGCTCAGTTGGTAGAGCATAACCTTGCCAAGGTTAGGGTCGCGGGTTCGAGTCCCGTCTTTCGCTCAAAAATTTGAGTGCGTCTGGCGACTTTTGTCGTTATAATGCCCAGGTGGCGGAATGGTAGACGCGCTAGTTTCAGGTACTAGTGTTAGCAATGACGTGCAAGTTCGAGTCTTGTTCTGGGCACTGCAAAGACGCATCAAATTTTTATTATGTTGGAGAGGTGGCGGAATTGGTAGACGCGCTACTTTGAGGGGGTAGTGACAGTTATGTCGTGGGAGTTCGAGTCTCCTTCTCTTCACATAAAGACTTATTGTAACGCAAATGCGAAAGTAGCTCAGTTGGTAGAGCATAACCTTGCCAAGGTTAGGGTCGCGGGTTCGAGTCCCGTCTTTCGCTCATAATTAGATTAACAGACCTTGACTGAATGGTTAAAGGTCTTTGTTGTTTGAAATAAAATTATATTTGCGAAAGTAGCTCAGTTGGTAGAGCACAACCTTCCCAAGGTTGGGGTCGCGGGTTCGAGCCCCGTTTTTCGCTCATCAGATTACAAGCCTGTCGGTACACAACCGCCGGGCTTTTCTTTTTAATTATAAATCTATAAAAAAGAAAGCTCATGTATATCTTATTATTAACGTACCAGAAACCTCTGGAGGAAGTAGACAAACACCTCGATGCTCACAAAATTTATCTTGAAAAGAATTATAAAGCCGGCAATTTTTTAGCTTCAGGCAGAAGAAATCCCAGGATAGGAGGAGTCATCTTATGCAGAGCTAAGGGAAAGAAAGAGGTTGAGAATCTGATCAAAGAAGATCCTTTTTATGCTTATGAAGTGGCAAAATATGAAATACTGGAGTTTGAACCATCAAAGTTTGCAGAAGGTTTTGAGAAATTTCTTTGATTATAGTGTAAGCTGTATTTCTGGATTGAGAAAAATAGTGCAAACCAATCCTAGTAATAACCGCTAAAACTGTAAACTTATTCGGTTCTTTTTCAACTTCATCCCTGAAAAAATCAAAACCAGGCGGGTTATTTGCAAAGAACAACCGGATATTTTAAAAAAGCAGACGGAACTTTATTGCATCCTTGTACAGAAGAATGTTTTCTTTTGTACAAAACAATGCAATCTTCTGTACAAAAGAATTAATTGTTTTGTACAGGAGAATATAAAAACATAACCGGAGTTTCAGCAACATCCCGCGGCTAATTATTTATATTCTCCTGTACAAAACAATTAATTCTTTTGTACAGAAGATTAAAACAATGCAATCTTCTGTACAAAAGAATTAATTGTTTTGTACAGGAGAATATAAAAACATAACGGGAGTTTCAGTAACATCCCCCGGCAAATTATTTTTTCCTCACCGGAAGTGGCGCTAAATCACAGCAATTAATTAGATGAAAATTTAACTTCTTCATCTAAAATGATTACTTTTGCGTCTCAAAATAGAGAAAAATAAAATTTAAAAATATATTATAATGGCAAAGGAACTAAAAGGACTTACCAAACGCAGCGAGAATTATTCGCAATGGTACAATGAATTGGTAGTAAAAGCTGATTTGGCAGAAGCATCTGCAGTACGTGGATGTATGGTAATTAAGCCTTATGGATACGCTATCTGGGAAAAGATTCAACGTCAACTGGATGACATGTTTAAGGAAACAGGACACGTTAATGCTTATTTCCCTCTGCTGATTCCTAAATCATTCTTAAGCCGCGAAGCAGAACACGTAGAAGGATTTGCTAAGGAATGTGCTGTAGTAACTCATTATCGTTTAAAAAATGCTGCTGACGGTTCGGGCGTGGTTGTTGACCCTGCTGCAAAACTTGAAGAAGAGCTCATTATTCGTCCTACTTCAGAAACAATTATCTGGAACACATATAAAAACTGGATTCAATCATACCGTGATCTTCCAATCCTGTGTAACCAATGGGCTAACGTATTCCGTTGGGAAATGCGTACCCGTCTGTTTCTTCGTACTGCTGAGTTCTTGTGGCAGGAAGGACACACAGCTCACGCAACCCGCGAAGAAGCTGAAGAAGAAGCTAAGAAGATGCTTAATGTATACGCTGATTTTGCTGAAAACTTCATGGCTGTTCCTGTTGTAAAGGGAGTTAAATCTGCCAACGAACGTTTTGCCGGAGCGCTTGATACATATACTATTGAAGCAATGATGCAGGATGGAAAGGCCCTTCAATCGGGTACTTCTCACTTCCTTGGTCAGAACTTTGCTAAGGCATTCGATGTCCAGTTCGTAAACAAGAACAATGAAATGGAATATGTATGGGCTACTTCATGGGGTGTTTCAACTCGTTTAATGGGTGCCTTGATTATGACTCACTCTGACGACAATGGTTTGGTACTTCCTCCTAAATTGGCTCCATTTCAGGTTGTTATCGTTCCAATTTATAAGAATGAAGAACAACTAAACGCCATCAATGAAAAAGTTGCCGACATTACTGCCAAACTGAAAGCACTAGGAATTTCATTCAAATATGACAATGCCGACAACAAGCGTCCTGGATTCAAATTCGCTGACTACGAATTAAGAGGTGTTCCTGTACGTTTGGTAATGGGTGGTCGCGACCTTGAAAACAATACAGTAGAGGTTATGCGTCGTGATACTTTGGAAAAAGAGACCGTAACTTGCGATAACATAGAAACTTATGTGAAAAATTTGCTTGATGATATCCAGGCAAATATCTTCAAGAAAGCATACGATTATCGTGAAGCACATACAATCACTGTTGATTCTTACGAAGAATTCAAGGAAAAGATAGAAGAAGGCGGATTTATTCTGGCTCACTGGGACGGAACAACAGAAACAGAAGAACGCATTAAAGAAGAAACAAAAGCAACCATTCGCTGCATTCCATTGAGTGGAGATAAAACTCCAGGTAAATGCATGGTTACAGGAAAACCTTCTGCTTGCAGAGTTGTTTTTGCCCGTTCATATTAACATACAATGAAGAAAATTCGCTTTGCAGTTATAGGGCAAGGGCATATCGGCAAACGACATGCTGAGATGGTTCGTCGCAATCCGCAGGCGGAATTAGTTGCCGTATGTGATATACTGCCTAAAGAACAATTGGGTATTACCGATATATCAGAGAAGTTTTACGGTTCTATTGATGAATTGTTGACAAAAGAAACTGAAGTAGATGTAGTTAATATCTGCGTTCCTAACGGTCTTCATGCCCAATTTGCCTTAAAGGCTCTGGATGCCAGAAAGCATGTCGTTATTGAAAAACCAATGGCTCTCTCAAAATGGGATGCTGAACAGGTTTTATCAAGAAGCCTGGAGGTGGGGCATCATGTGTTTTGTGTAATGCAAAACCGCTATTCGCCACCTTCGGTCTGGTTAAAGGATATCGTTGAAAGTGGTATATTAGGATCAGTCTACTCGGTTCAGCTGAACTGTTTCTGGAATCGTGATGAGCGGTATTATAAACAAGGAAACTGGCATGGCGATGCTCAAATGGATGGTGGAACTCTATACACTCAATTTTCTCATTTTGTGGATATTATGTATTGGCTATTTGGTGATATAACTAATATAAAAGGGTCATTCCATGACTTTAATCATCAATCGCTGACAGCTTTTGAAGACAGCGGAACTGTTCTCTTTGATTTTATAAAAGGAGGGTCGGGGAGTTTGAATTATTCTACAGCTGTATGGGATAAGAATCTGGAAAGCAGCCTTACTATTATAGCCCGGAACGGTTCTATAAAAGTAGCTGGACAGTACATGAACGAGGTGGAATACTGTCACATAAAGGATTATGTGATGCCGGAGTTAGCTCCATCTAATCCACCTAACGATTATGGCGCCTATAAAGGTTCTGCTCAAAACCATCATTACGTGATTCAGAACGTAATTGACAAGCTCACGGGTAATGCCTTAATTACCACAAATGCACTGGATGGATTAAAAGTAGTAGATATTATAGAAAGAATATATAAAGAAAGGGATGCTCAATAGAGCATCCCTTCTGCTTTCCCTGTTCTGCAGAACAGTTTTTTATAGCTTATTTCTTAGAATTGGAAGAAATTCTTAGCGTTGTTATAGCTAATATCTTCAATCATTTGACCAATGAATTTCATCTCAGATGCAGGAAGTTCACCGTTTTCTACGTCACGTCCAACCAGATTACATAATGTACGGCGGAAGTATTCATGACGAGGATAAGACATAAAACTACGTGAATCTGTAAGCATACCTACAAAACGGCTCAATAAACCAAGAACAGAAAGAGAATTCATTTGTTTTTCCATTCCGTCTTTCTGATCAAGGAACCACCATCCTGAACCAAACTGAATCTTTCCGGCAATTTCACCATCCTGGAAGTTACCAAGCATAGTTGCGATTACTTCATTAGCACATGGATTCAAGTTATAAAGGATTGTTTTAGTAAGCTTACCATTGTAATCAAGACGATTCAGGAACTTAGACATAGCCTTAGCAGTATTAAATTCACCGATAGAATCAAAACCTGTATCAGGACCTAGTTTCTCGAACATACGAGTATTATTGTTACGAATTGCACCGTAATGGAATTGTTGAGTCCATCCTGTTTCGTGATCCATTTCAGCAAATACAATAAGCATAGCTGATTTGAACTTAAGGATTTCTTCTTTAGTCAATTCTGTTCCACCATAAACTTTATTAAAGATAGCCTTAACTTCAGCTTCTGTATAATCTTCAGCATAAAACTCTTCNATACCGTGGTCAGACANTTTACANCCAAGNCTNGCGAAGAAGTCATGACGAACTTTTAATGCTGCAATAACATCATCAAATGTATTGATTGTTACGCCGCTAACTTCTGCTAATCTTTCAATGTAAGCACGAAAATCAGCAGGAACTTCAACTGCCATAGCTTTATCTGGGCGCCATGTTGGTAACATCTTAGTCGCAAATCCACTATTCTTTGTAGCAATATGATACTCTAGAGAATCAATAGGATCGTCGGTAGTACAAACGGCTTCTACGTTATAACGAGTCATCATTCCACGTGCTGAATATTCAGGTAAAGCCAGTTTTTCATTACATTCATCAAAAATTTCACGTGCTGTATCTTTATTAAGAATCTTATTGATGCCAAAAGCTGTTTTAAGTTCCAGATGAGTCCAGTGATAAAGAGGATTTCTCATTGTATAAGGAACTGTCTCTGCCCATTTTTCAAATTTTTCCCAATCAGAAGTATCAGTACCAGTACAAAAACGTTCTGCAACACCGTTAGTACGCATTGCACGCCATTTGTAATGGTCTCCGCCCAACCATATTTCAGTTAATGAACGGAACTTGTGGTCGTCAGCAACCATCTTAGGAACTAAATGACAATGGTAGTCAATGATAGGCATATTAGCCGCATGATCGTGATACAATTCTTGTGCAGTTTGTGATTGCAACAAGAAATTTTCATCCATAAAATTCTTCATTTTATTATAGCGTTTAAGTATTTAAAATTGTTACTACTATATTANNGATAGATATAANGCTAATTANTANNNTTATANNGNTATTTTNTNTTTTAGATTTATTAACCGTTATCGCACACGAAAGTAGAAAATTAATTTGGAATAACAAAATTATTCGTATCTTTGCGCAAAACATTTATGATATTTAAACTGTTATCGAACACGGATGATACATTGTAAGTTAATGCTCCCGTTTTTTTTGATAACAGGTCATAAAGCGTTCATTTTAATCACGAGTTTTATATAATTTATAATTTTATAATAATAAAAGAAATGAAAGCATTAAACAGAGAAAATGTTCAGGCAAATAAATATCCTGAGCGCATCATTCAATTTGGCGAAGGCAATTTCTTGCGCGCATTTGTAGATTGGATCGTTTATAATATGAACCAAAAAGCAGACTTTAATAGTAGTGTTGTTGTTGTTCAGCCAATTGAGAAAGGTATGATTGATATGCTCAATGCTCAAGACTGCCTTTACCACTTAAATCTTCAAGGATTGGACAAAGGTAAAGAGGTGAACAGCATCGAAATGATCGACGTAATCAGCCGCGCTTTGAATCCTTATACTCAGAATGATGAGTTCATGAAACTAGCTGAAAACCCTGAAATGCGTTTCGTTATTTCTAATACAACAGAAGCTGGTATCGCTTTTGATCCTTCATGCAAATTAACTGATGCACCTGCTTCTTCTTACCCAGGTAAGCTAACCCAGTTGTTATATCACCGTTTTAAAACATTCAACGGAGCTGCAGACAAAGGTTTGATCATTTTCCCATGTGAATTGATCTTCTTGAATGGTAAAGAATTAAAGAAATGTATTGAACAATATATCGAACTATGGAACCTTGGCGAAGAATTCAAAACTTGGTTTGAAACAGCTTGTGGCGTTTACTGTACATTGGTTGACCGTATTGTTCCTGGATATCCTCGTGCAACAATCAATGAAATTCTTGATAGAATTCAGATTGAAGACAAAATGGTTGTTCAAGCTGAGATCTTCCACTTGTGGGTAATCGAAGCTCCTCAATCTATCGCTAAAGAATTCCCTGCAGACAAAGCTGGTTTGAATGTATTATTCGTTCCTTCTGAAGCTCCTTACCATGAAAGAAAAGTTACTTTATTGAATGGCCCTCACACTGTACTTTCTCCTGTAGGTTATCTTTCAGGTTTAAATACAGTAAGAGAATGCTGCGAAGATGCNGTTATNGGTAAATTCGTTAAGAAAGTAATGTTCGAAGAATTACTTGAAACTCTTAACTTACCAAAAGCAGAACTTGAGAAATTTGGTCACGACGTAATGGAACGTTTCTGCAACCCATTCGTTAAGCACTTTGTTACTTCAATCATGCTTAACTCATTCCCTAAATTCAAGACTCGTGATCTTCCAGGTTTGAAGACTTACTNAATGAACGTAAGGGTGAACTTCCTGCAGGTATCGTTCTTGGTTTAGCAGCTATCATTACTTACTACAAAGGTGGTAAACGTGGTGAAGACACTATCGTTCCTAATGATGACCAAGCTATCATCGATCTTCTTGCTAAACTTTGGGCAACAGGTTGCACTAAAACCGTTGCAGAAGGAGTTTTAGCTTCTGAAATGATCTGGGGTGAAGATTTGAACAAAGTTTCAGGATTAACTGAAAAAGTAATCGCTTACTTGAATTCTATTCAGGAAAAAGGTATGCTTGAAACAGTTAAAGCTATTATCTAAAACGGTTAATAATAAATAAGTAGGAGCGACTTACACTGTTTTTTGCTTGAAACAGTAAAAGGCATTATCTAATAAAATACTACTTTAATTATAAAGGCGACTTACTCTGCACACTCTGCAGTTGTAAGTCGCTTTTTCTATGCTTTAGCTTGCACTTACAATTTCCTTTTTAGTCATATTGTAAATAAAATATTGAGACTTTTTTTAGGACTTTATTATATTGGATTTCTAATATTTATATCTATAATATTTATCTTATATCCCTTATTATCATCATATTTATAAGAAATTATATAATTAGAATCTGCATCTTGAAAAAAGAGAAAAGTCTCGGGTTCTTTTTGAGGGGGTAACAAGGTGATTCTCTCTGAGACCCTTTGGTAGTGGGGGTGCTAAATTTTAAGCCAAGACGTATAAAAGATCTTTTCTATAAAGTTTGTTACACGCCATAAAATAAACAGACATAATTTATTCCAGAGATCCCATTAGCATAGTTGTGCAAATAGGTCTTATGCCAATAATAAAACAAGCTCATTATCTCTGATGTGGGTCTATTACACATACATCACTAGATCTACAACTTAAGAAGGATAAGAATTGATAAAAAAACAAGAAATATGGTTGTATAATCGCAATTTTAGCGTATATTTGCACCCAGATTTTCTCACACTTAATGAAGATAAAGGAAATAGTAAGCGCCCTTGAAAGGTTCGCGCCTCTGCCTTTGCAAGACGGATTTGATAATGCTGGATTGCAAATTGGGCTGACAGAAGCGGAAACAACAGGGGCTTTGTTGTGTCTTGACGTTACTGAATCTGTTATAGATGAAGCAATTGCATTGGGATACAATCTTGTCATATCACATCATCCACTAATTTTTAAAGGATATAAATCTATCACAGGAAAAGATTATGTGGAACGCTGCATTCTGAAAGCCATCAAAAATGATATCGTAATTTATTCTGCACACACAAATTTGGATAATGCATCCGGAGGAGTAAATTTTAAAATTGCGAAAAAAATAGGGTTAAAGAATGTACGCATCCTTTCCTGCAAGGAAGATTCCTTGCTCAAGTTAGTCACTTTTGTTCCTGTTGAGCATGCCGAGGAGGTTCGTCGCGCCTTATTTATTGCCGGCTGTGGAAACATAGGAGACTATGATTCATGTAGTTACAATCTGAAAGGAGAGGGGACTTTCCGTGCTCAGGAAGGTACGCATCCTTTTTGCGGGAAAATAGGTGAAGTGCATAACGAAAAGGAAATTCGCATTGAAACAATTCTTCCTTTCTACAAAAAGAATACTGCAATGCAAGCATTACTTGCTGCACATCCTTACGAGGAACCTGCATTTGATTTTTATCAATTAAAGAATTCCTGGGCACAAGTCGGGGCAGGAGTTATAGGTGAATTAGACAACCCTGAAGCAGAACTTGATTTTCTGAAAAGAATAAAGCAAACCTTTGAAGTAGGATGTATTAAACATAATAGCCTAACAGGCAGACTTATCAAAAAAGTTGCATTATGCGGAGGGGCAGGGGCTTTCCTTCTCCAAGACGCAATTAAATGTGATGCAGATATTTTCATTACTGGAGAAATTCGATATCACGATTATTTTGGTCACGAAAACGATATTCTAATGGCTGAAATTGGTCATTACGAAAGCGAACAATATACAAAAGAGATTTTCTATTCATTATTAAGGGGTTTATTTCCTAATTTTGCAATCCAACTTAGTAAAATAAATACCAATCCCATAAAATATTTATAATAATATGGCTAAAGAAGCAAAAAACGAACCGAAAGAGTTGACGGTAGAACAAAAGCTAAAAGCATTGTATCAACTGCAAACAATGCTTTCAGAGATTGATAAGATTAAAACACTGAGAGGTGAACTTCCTCTGGAAGTGCAGGATCTGGAAGATGAAGTTGCCGGTTTGAATACTCGTATTGAGAAAATTAAAACTGAAATCAGTGAGCTGAAATCTTCTATTGCAGCAAAGAAAATTGAAATTGAATCAGCTAGAGCATCTGTTGAGAAATACAAAGCTCAACAAGAAAATGTTCGAAATAACCGTGAGTTCGATTTTCTATCTAAAGAGATTGAATTTCAGACTCTTGAAATTGAACTTTGCGATAAACGAATCAAGGAATTTTCTGCTGAGGAGAAAGTAAAAAGTGAAGAAGCTATTAGCAGTACTGAAATTTTGGAAGAAAGACAAAAAGACTTAACTGTTAAGAAGGGCGAACTTGATGAAATTATTTCTGAAACAAAGCAAGAAGAAGAAAAACTGAGAGANAAAGCTAAAGTTCTNGAAACNACTATCGAACCNCGTTTNCTNCAGGCNTTTAAACGTATNCGTAANAANTCNCGCAANGGTTTAGGNATTGTNTATGTACANCGNGATGCTTGNGGTGGNTGCTTTAATAAAATTCCACCTCAGAGACAATTGGATATTCGTATGCGAAAAAAGATTATTGTATGTGAATACTGCGGTAGAGTTATGATCGACCCAGAATTGGCTGGAATTGAAGTAGAACATCCTTCAACTAAATAATTATTATGAGAGAGAGTGTAACCTACTCTCTCTTTTCTTTTCAAAGAAGATTATAATCAGGAATATCTTTTAAAAAAACATATGTTTGATTGATATAATCCATCTTACAACAATAGTGATTTATTCCATTACTTACTATCAGATAGTCCACTTTTAGCACAAAGTTATAATTCGTAATTTGATTAAAAACAGCTTGCGTTATTTCTATTTGTGGGGCTTTATACTCTATTATCATTCTGGCAGAAAGATCGCGTTTATAAAGTACAGTATCACAACGTTTTTTTGTTCCATTTAAGTTCAGAAGAACTTCATTGGCCATTAATGCAACCGGATATCCTTTGTGCGCAATAAGAAAGTGAACAAAATGCTGACGCACCCATTCCTCAGGGGTAAGGGCAACATATCGTCGCCTTATTACATCAAAAATAATTTTTTTACCATTCCGAGTAGCTATTTTAGTTTCGTATTTTGGTAGGTTTAATAATAACATTTACTAAATTTGTAGTTTAAAGGATGGATTCTATTCATCAGAATTGCAAATTTAGTAGATAAATATGAAAACGAAACAAGAAATAGTAGAAAATTGGCTTCCTCGTTATACAAAACGACCATTGGAAGATTTCGGAGAGTACATTCTGTTGACTAACTTCAATAAATATGTAGAGATATTTGCTGAACAATGTAATGTACCGGTTTTAGGTAGAGATGCAAATATGAGTTCTGCCAGTGCAGATGGAATTACCATTATAAACTTTGGAATGGGAAGTCCAAATGCAGCTATTATTATGGATTTGCTTGGTGCCATACATCCCAAAGCATGTCTTTTTCTAGGAAAATGTGGAGGAATAGGAAAGAAAAATCAACTGGGAGATTTGATCCTTCCAATTGCCGCAATTAGAGGAGAAGGTACTTCGAATGATTATTTTCCTCCTGAGGTACCTGCTTTGCCTGCATTTATGCTTCAACGTGCAGTTTCTTCTTCCATTCGTGATTATGCACGGGATTATTGGACCGGAACTGTTTATACAACAAACAGAAGAATATGGGAACACGACGAAGAATTTAAAGAATACCTCATTAAAACCCGTGCAATGGCAGTTGATATGGAAACTGCAACCCTTTTTACTACCGGGTTTGCTAATCATATTCCAACAGGCGCTCTGCTCTTGGTCTCTGATCAACCAATGACTCCTGAAGGAATAAAAACAGATAAAAGTGATAATATGGTTACACAAAGCTTTGTTCATGAACATGTAGAAATAGGGATTGCATCTCTGAAAATGATTATAGAACAAAAGAAAACAGTAAAACATCTAAAGTTTGACAGGTAAGGTAATTCATCTAATAAATGGCAAAAAAGGAACTTACATACGAAGATATCATTAAAGATATTAAAGCAAAGCAATACAAACCCATTTATTATTTAATGGGAGAAGAATCATATTATATAGATCTGATCTCTGATTATATCACTCAGAATATTCTTACTGAAATAGAGAAAGAATTTAATCTTACTGTAGTATATGGTGCAGATGTAGATGTAACAACGATAATAAACGCAGCAAAAAGATATCCAATGATGTCAGAATATCAGGTCGTTGTTGTAAAAGAAGCACAAAATATTAAAAATATAGAAGAACTTTCGTATTATCTTCAGAAACCATTAAACTCCACTATACTGGTTATTTGTCATAAGCACGGAGTTTTGGACAGACGAAAAAAGCTGGCAGCAGAAATTGAAAAAAGCGGAGTTTTGTTTGAATCCAAAAAATTAAAGGACACAATGCTTCCTGGTTTTATTACTTCCTATCTGAAACGAAAAGGAGTAGATATTGAGCAAAAGTCATCCGAAATGATCGCTGACTTTGTGGGCACTGATTTGAGTCGCCTAACCGGTGAACTTGAGAAATTAATTATCACGTTACCTCAAGGACAAAAGCGCATAACTCCTGAACAAATAGAAAGAAATATAGGAATAAGCAAAGACTATAACAACTTCGAATTGAAAAACGCCTTAATAGAAAAAAATGTATTCAAAGCAAATCAGATAATAAAATATTTTGCGGAGAATCCAAAAACAAACCCAATTCAAGCTACACTGTCTTTACTATTTAATTTTTTCTCTAATCTGATGCTAGCTTATTATGCTCCTGAAAAATCAGAACAAGGGATAACTATACAATTAGGATTAAAAACTCCCTGGCAATCTAAAGACTATATAAAGGCGATGCATAAATATAGTGGATTAAAGGTTATGCAAATTATAGGTGAAATAAGAAATTGTGACGCTAAATCAAAGGGAGTAGGTAGTAATAATGTTAATAATGAAGAGCTTCTTCGTGAACTTGTGTATAAAATTCTGCATTAGTCGAAACCGCCCACTTTCCTATTTAGGCCTTCAATCATGAAGGCTTTTTTTATATATACCACTTCTATATATGAAATTCAGTATGAAACTCAGTTACTACTACACACTATAAAAACTAAACATTTAACTCACCTTTGTTTGTACATTTCGCTTTATTTCTGATGAAAATAGCTTCTGAGAATCGTTTATTTGTCTATTTGCATACAGGTGTGTGCAAATTTATCAATCATTCTGCATTTGATAGGGACAATTGTATATCAACCTCTATTTATAGATAAAATTCACTCAGAGTATAAAAATTCAATTTACAAAAGTGAAATATACATGAAAGCATGTTGGTTTCACAAATGTGCATTGAATACAATCATAATCTATATGTTACAAATATTTCTATTATACCTATATAAACATTTGTAACATCCTCTTTTTACAAATAGAAGCTATAGCCCGTTTATATATTATAAATACTTATTATAGCTACTATTTTTAGTGTTAAAAGCTATTATATCAATCAAATACGTTTTTTTTATAAACAAAAAGTCTAGAAGCAAAAAAAAATATAGATAAACATTTGTAATTTTATATAATCATCACTAAATAAACATATATAATGACCTGATAATTAATATTTTACGTAAAAAAAATAAAGTTTTACTTTTATGTATGTTTGGCTAAAGTATAAATGTAAACAGCCTCGATTTACACAATTGTATTTCACTATATACCTTTGTAAATAGATAAAAGAAACATTTGTTATTTGCACATGTGAATTATTATGTTTACATTTGTCGAAGCATTGTTTACAAGTAGAATTTCACAATTATATATTTAAAAGACAAAAAGATGAAAGATAGAATTGAAGCTATAATGAGAAGGGAACGTATGACTCCTTCTTCATTTGCTGAAAGNATNGAAATTCAGCGNTCTACATTAACTCATATTTTGCGAGGTAGAAATAATCCGAGCCTTGATGTAGTTATGAAAATTCATCAGCGATATAAATACGTAAATTTAGATTGGCTACTATATGGAAATGGCGATATGATAAATCAGGAAAATAAAACGGATGATTTTCAGGGATCTCTATTTGACGAGAATCAAATAAACACGCCCATTCCTACGGTTGAAACAGAATATCGCAAGGAAATCGCATTAAAAACGCCTGAAATGACCCCTAAAGAGGTTATAAAAGAGGAAGTTAGATATATAGAAAGACCTCCAAGAAAAATCACTGAAATAAGAATTTTCTTTGATGATAATACATTTGAAATCTTTAAAGGTGAAAAATTGCCTTTCAATAAATTTAATGAAGACAGGTAAAGCATAAATTGGACAAAATGGCGTATCTTTGTCAGCTGAACGAGAATTAGTCCTATTCATGAAAAAATTTGTTTTAGATTTAACGGTTACTACCAACATTCAGTTAAATGCTAACTATGTGTTGATCAAGATGACCTCTCAGGAAATATTACCTGAAATGATTCCTGGGCAATTTGCAGAAATAAGAGTGGACGGATCACCTACCACCTTTCTTCGTCGCCCGATTTCAATTAATTACGTAGACAGAGTAAACAACGAGGTTTGGTTTCTTGTACAATTGGTCGGAGATGGTACACGCACTTTAGCCAAAGTTACTAAAGGAGACATTGTAAATGTGGTTTTACCTCTTGGAAATGGCTTTACTATCCCTGAAAACCCTTCTGATAAACTTCTGCTTATAGGTGGAGGCGTAGGAACCGCTCCTCTGCTGTATTTAGGAGAGAAATTGCAGGCAAATAACTGTAAACCAACCTTCTTATTAGGCGCACGCTCTGCAAACGATCTGCTGCAATTAGATGACTTTGCAAAGTTTGGAGAAGTATATACTACCACTGAAGATGGTAGCGCGGGAGAAAAAGGATTTGTTACCCAACATTCTGTATTGAATAAGCAACAATTTGACTGTATTTACACCTGTGGGCCTAAGCCTATGATGATGGCTGTGGCCAAGTATGCCAAAGCAAATAATATTGAGTGTGAAGTCTCTTTGGAGAACAAAATGGCATGTGGTGTAGGCGCTTGCTTATGCTGTGTGGAAAATACTGTAGACGAAGGACATATTTGCGTATGTACAGAAGGACCTGTTTTAAATATAAAGAAGTTGTTATGGCAGATTTAAGTGTAAANATTGGTGAACTAAAAATGAAGAATCCGGTGATGACAGCATCGGGTACATTTGGATACGGAGAAGAGTTCGAAGACTTTATAGATATTTCGCGAATAGGTGGTATAATTGTAAAAGGTACCACTCTTCACAAACGTGAAGGCAACCCATATCCACGTATGGCAGAGACTCCTTCTGGCATGTTAAACGCTGTGGGACTGCAAAATAAGGGTGTAAATTACTTCGTTGAACACATATATCCAAAGATTAAGGATACAGATACTAACATTATAGTCAATGTTTCAGGATCTACCATAGATGATTATGTAAAAACAGCTGAAATCATCAATGAACTTGTAAATATTCCTGCTATAGAACTTAATATATCCTGCCCTAATGTAAAGCAGGGAGGAATGGCTTTTGGAGTTTCGTCTGAAGGTGCTTGTAGCGTGATCAGCGCCGTTCGTTCTGTTTACAAAAAGACCCTTATCGTGAAATTGTCGCCCAATGTTACAGATATTACTGAGATTGCACGTGCTGCAGAAGCTTCTGGAGCTGATAGCGTTTCTTTAATTAACACTATATTAGGAATGGCTATTGATGTGGAGAAGCGTTGTCCACTATTGTCAACTGTTACAGGTGGATTGAGCGGACCGGCAGTGAAACCTATCGCTTTGCGCATGGTATGGCAAGTAGCTAATGCTGTAAAAATTCCTGTTATTGGCCTTGGAGGTATAATGGACTGGAAAGATGCTGTGGAATTTATGCTTGCCGGTGCATCTGCCGTACAGATTGGTACAGCCAACTTTATTGATCCTACTGTTACTGTAAAAGTAATAGATGGTATAAATAATTACTTAGACAGACACGGTTATTCTTCTGTAAAAGATATCATTGGTGCTTTAGAGATTTAGTCTGATAATTAAACAATTTATAGCTGATAGTTTAGATAATTATTCAGCTTATCTTTTAATAAAGATCTAGATTATTGGTTAATAAATCCCTTAGTATTCAAGAAGAATTCTCTAAGATTAGGAAATATTTTGATTAACGATCTACTTTAACAAGTCGGGTCTTAAACGTTTGGTTCGTTCAAGCGATTGCGAAAATTCCCATTCTGCTATTTTGGCTTCATGACCTGATAGTAAAATATCAGGAACCTTCCATCCTTTATAATCAGCTGGCCTTGTATAAACTGGAGCTGCCAGAAGATTATCCTGAAAAGAATCTGAAAGAGCCGATTGCTCATCGGAAATAACTCCGGGGATAATGCGAATAATAGCATCGGCCATTACTGCTGCAGCTAATTCGCCACCAGTCAGGACATAATCTCCAATGCTGATTTCCTTTGTTATCAAGTGTTCCCGGATTCTATAATCAATCCCTTTGAAATGTCCGCAAAGAATAATCAGGTTATTAGTCAAAGATAGCGTGTTTGCCATCTTTTGATCAAACTGTTCCCCATCAGGAGTGGTAAAAATCACCTCATCGTACTCTCTTTCAGCCTTTAAGGAATTTATACATCTTTCTATAGGCTCAATTTTCATGACCATTCCGGCACAACCGCCAAACGGATAATCGTCTACCTTGCGATGCTTATCTGTGGTATAATCACGAAGATTATGAATATGAATCTCAGCAAGTCCTTTATTCTGAGCTCTTTTTAGAATGGAACAATTGAAGAATCCTTCAATCATCTCGGGTAAGACTGTAATTATATCAATACGCATAGCTCTATTTTTTTGCAAAAGTACAAATAATTATGCATGTTCATGACAGATATTCATGAAGAAAATAGCTATTTTTGCCTAAAACAATCCGAGATTATGACTGCAAAGGAAAAAATAGAGCAATTACGCGCTGAGCTACATCGCCATAACCATAATTATTATGTATTGAACTCCCCTAAAATATCCGATCTGGAATTTGATAAACTCTTGAAAGAACTTCAGGAACTGGAAGAACAATACCCTGAATATTATGATGAAAATTCACCAACAATGCGTGTGGGAAGTGATATTAGCAAGAATTTCGAACAAGTTGCCCACAAATATCCAATGCTTTCATTGGGAAATACTTATTCAGAATCGGAAGTTACCGATTTTTATGAGCGTGTACGCAAATCATTAAACGAAGATTTTGAGATTTGCTGCGAAATTAAGTTCGACGGGACTTCTATTTCACTGACTTATGTGGACGGAAAGCTAGTAAAGGCCGTAACCCGAGGTGATGGCGAAAAAGGAGACGATGTAACAGATAATGTAAAGACTATAAAAACCATACCCCTAGTTCTTCATGGAAATAACTATCCCGAGGAGTTTGAAATCAGGGGAGAAATTCTGTTGCCATGGTCAGTCTTTGAAGAATTGAATCAGGAAAAAGAGGCGCGTGAGGAACCACTATTTGCCAACCCCAGAAATGCTGCTTCCGGAACTCTTAAACTACAAAACTCATCTGTTGTAGCTTCCAGAAAATTAGACGCATATCTTTATTATATTTTAGGGGAAGATTTGCCTTGCGATGGCCATTTTGAAAATCTTCAAGCTGCACATCAGTGGGGATTTAAGATTTCGGAAGATATCCGAAAATGCAAAACACTTCAGGAAGTCTTTAATTTTATCAATTATTGGGATACGGAACGTAAAAATCTACCTGTCGCATCTGATGGTATTGTTTTGAAAGTCAATTCTTTGCGTCAACAAAGAACATTAGGATACACAGCAAAATCACCTCGATGGGCTATTGCATATAAATTTCAGGCCGAGCAGGCCCTGACCCGTCTCAATGAAGTTTCTTACCAGGTGGGCAGAACAGGCGCAGTAACTCCGGTAGCTAATCTTGATCCCGTTCAGCTTTCAGGAACTATTGTAAAACGTGCTTCGTTGCATAACGCAGATATTATTGAAGGCCTTGACCTACACATTGGCGACATGGTTTATGTTGAAAAAGGCGGTGAAATTATTCCTAAAATTACCGGAGTGGATACAAAATCCCGCTTTATGATCGGTGAAAAGGTGAAATTTATCACTAATTGCCCTGAATGTGGCTCAAAACTAGTACGTTATGAAGGAGAGGCTGCACACTATTGCCCTAACGAAACCGCTTGTCCACCTCAAATAAAAGGGAAGATAGAGCACTTTATTAGTAGAAAGGCCATGAATATTGACGGATTAGGTCCCGAAACAGTCGATTTATTCTATCGGCTGGGATTAGTCAGCACTCCGGCCGACCTATACGCTCTGACAACTGATCAAATAAGAGGTCTGGAAAGAATGGGAGAAAAGTCTGCAGAAAACATAGTAAATGGAATCCAATCCTCTAAGAATGTGCCATTTGAACGAGTTGTTTTTGCACTAGGTATCAGATTCGTTGGAGAAACGGTGGCCAAAAAAATTGCAAAATCCTTTGTCTCTATTGAAGAACTGGAGCATGCAACTTTAGAAACCCTTGTACTGGTTGATGAAATAGGAGAAAAAATAGCACAAAGCATTGTGAATTATTTCTCTGACGAAAAGAATGTTATATTGGTTAACAGATTAAAAGAAGCCGGACTTAATTTTACCCGCTCAGAGGAACACGAAAAGGTAAGCGATAAACTAAAAGGACTTTCAATTGTTATAAGTGGTGTATTCACTCATCATTCAAGAGACGAGTACAAAGCAATGATTGAGCAACATGGGGGAAAGAACGTAGGCTCTATTTCATCAAAGACAAACTTTATACTCGCCGGTGAAAATATGGGTCCCAGCAAACTGGAAAAAGCCGGGAAATTAGGTATACGAATTGTTAGCGAAGAGGAGTTCTTAGAGCAAATATTGTAACCATTTAACACGAAATAAATTATTTTCATCACTTACGTATAGTAAAAATAGAAAATATTNGTACTTTTGCNGCATAAATACCTTTAGATTACAATAACACTTATGATACAGTCAAAATTAAGAGGTATGGGCGTAGCTTTTATTACCCCATTCAAAGAAGACGAAAGCGTTGATTATGAAGCAATCATCAGATTGGTAGATTATCAACTTCAAAACGGAACAGACTTTCTGGTTATTCTGGCAACTACAGCCGAAGCTGTAACTCTTTCAGCCGAAGAAAAGATTAAAATTCAAAAACTAATTATAGAGCGTGTCAATGGCCAGATTCCAATTGTCTTAGGCGTTGGAGGAAATAATACAAGAGCTGTTGTCGAGACTCTTAAACATGACGATTTTACAGGAATAGACGCCATATTGTCCGTTGTGCCTTATTATAACAAACCATCTCAGGAAGGAATTTATCAGCATTTCAAAGCAATCTCAAACGCAACAAACCTACCTATCATTTTATATAATGTTCCAGGGCGTACAGGCGTAAATATGACTGCAGAAACAACCCTCCGTTTAGCACGTGACTTTAAAAATATCGTAGCAATCAAGGAAGCTTCAGGAAATATCACTCAGATGGACGATATTATTAAAAACAAGCCCGAAGACTTCAATGTACTTTCAGGTGATGACGGCATTACCTTTCCTCTGATTACTCTTGGCGCTGTTGGCGTAATCTCAGTTATCGGTAACGCTTTTCCGCGTGAATTCAGCAGAATGACTCGTCTAGCATTGGCTGGGGATTATGCAAATGCTCTTTCCATCCACCACAAATTTACCGAGTTATTCGACCTGCTCTTTGTGGACGGTAATCCTGCCGGAGTAAAATCAATGCTGAACGCCATGGGAATGATTGAAAATAAACTTCGCTTACCGCTTGTTCCTACCCGTATAACTACATTTGAAAAGATTCGTGCGGTATTGATTGAGCTTAATATTAAATGTTAGTGAGGAGATCTCTAAAAGTAAAATATAAAATGGCAGATAAAAATAGATCTACCTCGATATTTTACTTATTATGAACCTATTTTATATCACAAGAGAGGTAAGAATTTAATTGAAATATAAATTCTTACCTCTCTTTTTTTATTCCTAAAAAGATTAAAATATATATTTTTATCCCATTTCATCGAATAAAAAAAGTAATACCCTGCAAATATTTTATTTGCAGGGTATTACTTTTTTTGTGACCCCGACAGGATTCAAACCTGTAACCTTCTGATCCGTAGTCAAATGCTCTATTCAGTTGAGCCACGGGGCCAATACTAAAAATAAAAAACATTTAAAACTTTTGTGACCCCGACAGGATTCAAACCTGTAACCTTCTGATCCGTAGTCAAATGCTCTATTCAGTTGAGCCACGGGGCCGACAATAAACAAATATCAAGTTTTAAACATTTGTGACCCCGACAGGATTCAAACCTGTAACCTTCTGATCCGTAGTCAAATGCTCTATTCAGTTGAGCCACGGGGCCAATCGTTTAACGGCTGCAAAGGTACTTTCTTTTTCCGAAAATGCAAGGGTTTTCTACACTTTTTTTATAAAAATTATTCGATGAAACGGGAATTAAACAATAGCCACCCCAGACTTAAACCAAAATTCCAGTTCTTAGATGGTGAACTATAATGATTTACATATGCACTTATCGCTCCAAACGGCAAACGACAAACCAGAGATAATTCTGCAATATGCTGGAATTTCGAGAATGCTTTTCCATATATAGCCTTATTTATTGAGTTTTCTTTAATGGGAAGTATGGGTAAAAATCCATAAACCTCACCTCGTAAATGAAAAACAGAACTAATGTTATAAATTGGTTTAACCCCTAATGCCAGATACTGATTAGCTCTAAAAGCTTCATTATAGGTAATCATGCTATGAGGAGTTGGAGTAAACTCTCCGGCTTCAAGTAATGTTGCCGTATAATTTTCAGAAAAATTTTTGGAAGAATAAAGTGCTTCTAAATAAGATCCCAGTGTAAATGAGGAGGTTAGTTTATAATATGTTTCGTTCTTATAAGAAATCTGCATCCAGGAATGCTTTTTACTATAATCGCTGCTTTCTGTAGTGGTGGTACCCGGACTATAATTTTCATCTCCAAAGAATACCTGTGCGAGAAGTAAATCCTTGCTGCCTTCTGTTGCATACTGTCTCGCATTCAACGTGCTGCCGCCAAAGCCAATTGACCCTCCAAACAAGTTATAAGTACTTTTATCATGATTGGATGAATCAAAGTCTATAATACTTGTTTGAAAGTACTGATCTGCAATTTCGGCAACACCAATACCAAATTCAGCTTTCTTATTGGATAAGAAAGGAAGAGCTGCTTTCAATTTAAGAAAACGTTCATCCTTCTTATTAAAAGCCGGTTTATCATTTCCCGAAAATATCTGGTCGTTTTTAAAATAATCAAATGTAGATATTGAAGCAACAAACCTGTACGATGTAGGAATTGTGGTTGGAAAATCTACCTTAGCGGTAAATTGCAAATTATTATAGACTTTACCCAATTGACCATCAAAAATCACTTCTTTGGAATAATAGTTTAAGTCTTTATATGAAAGACCAAAATAAACCTGATTTGAATTGGTAGAAGATATATTTCCACCTGCTCGTATTGAGAAATTATCCTTCATTTTCACCTTCAGATTTAAATCATAGGTATCATTATTAGGATTGTATATCGCATGAGGAATAATCTCTGAAATAACATTGTCAGACAATAAACGAAAATAGCCTCGTTTCAAATCTTCGTAGGTAAATGTTTTATTCTCTGATTGACGCAATTCCTTCTTTATGTAGATTCTTTGCTGAGCGTTAGCTCCATCAATATTTATATTCTTGAAACGCAATTCTGGCAAATTACTTTTAAATACCAATCTTCGCAAACGAATATTATCAGCATTAACCCGTCGAGGAATCCGGCTTTTAATAGAATCCATCATACTCATAGTACGTTTGTATCCCAGATCATGAAACTCCTTTATGCGGTCAAAATCCAGAAGACCTACATTATCAAACTTAAAATTCATAATAATACCCATCGAATCCGGAAGAGAATAGTCTGTCTTTTGCATAACCATGTTTTCCATCTGGCTCATAAGATCATTTTCATCGGGCTTTGTGGGATTAGATGCCACAACGCTACCAATAATAATATCAGGATGAAAATCATCGCGCATCACATCAGTTGGGAAATTGTTATATATACCGCCATCATAAGCTAGTATTCCATTAATCTCGATAGGCTTAAACACAAAAGGGAAACTCATGGATGCCCGAACAGCATCACCTAAATCACCATTTCTCATAACGATTTGTCTTTTATTATAGACATCAGACGCAACACATCGGAAAGGGATGAAAAGATTACTAAAATTGCCCCCACAAAGAGCTGTTGCACGTGCAAACAGATCAATAAAAACAAGATTCATTTGAATGGGATTTACCATACTGGAAGGCAAAATCTGCGTATTCTTCAAAAGGGAGTCTTTAAGAGACATCCTGATATTAAAAAACTCAGGCGTGGGTGCATCTTTTTTGAAATAATACATATATTCCTTTTCCACTTCTCCTGAGTACCAGCGTTTAAACTCTTCCGAAGAAATCAGCTGTTCCATTTCATCGGGAGAATATCCCATAGCATACAGTGATCCGATAATAGCTCCCATGGAAGTACCTGCAATGTAATCTATCGGAATATTATTTTCTTCTAACGCCCGGATAATACCTATGTGAGTAAGCCCCTTTGCCCCGCCACCGCTAAGAACAAGCCCTACTTTCTGAGCACGGGAATATGGAATGATTAAGATTGCTAAGATTAATATTAAAAGAATTTTTCTCATAAAATAAATAAGTACCTTAAATAACCAACTTCGTTATAAACATTCAAATATAAAGAATAGTTTGCACATACCATTTACCAATTACGCTTTTTCTTAACAGAAAAGAGCATTATAGCCATAAAAGACTATAATGCTCTTCATTTTTTTAGTAATCCTGATTAACTGACTTTTATCAGATTAATTCAATGCTTCGCTTTACAAAATTATTCAATGCTTCACCCTTCAACATATTGTTTTGAAGAAGAGCTAAGTCGATTAATTGGCGNATNATNTTATTNTTTCCNGCATAANCACTTAATANNGANTCCTTTTTAGCNTTNAAATCNGNNGTNTTCTTATCNATATCNGCNAANTCATCTTTNTCTGCNACAGGAATTTCTTCNTCTTTTTTATCTTTGTGTTGCTTTTCCAGTTCTGCATGTCGTGCATTTAGTAAATCTATCTCATTCTGAACCGGTTGAACAGCTGCAGAACATTCTTTATCTTCACCTTCCATTACATGTTTTACTAATTTGTGGTCAGCATTAACCACTAAATTAAACATGTCAGGCATTTCACCGTAAAAACTCATGCCTGGTTGTAAATTGGCCATTTCTTTCATACGGCGCATATACTCACTTTGAGTAATCATGATAGGGGTACCATTTTCGCCTAAAGATTGAGAAACTATATTAAATTCAACTTTTTCCATTACAGGAAGCTGACTTTTGAAGAGTATTGAAAGGATTTCACTCTTTCCTTCTTCCAGTGTAGTATCTTTCTTATCTTCTTTTACAATCAGATGATCAACAATATCACTATCCACACGAGTAAAACGGCATTTCTCGAATTTTTGTTCCAAAAGGTTGATTACTGCTGTATCTAACTGACCATCCAATAACAAGACATTATATCCTTTGTTTGTTGCAGCTTCAATATAACTAAACTGCTCGTCTTTATTGTTGGCATACAAATAAATAAGGTTACCATCCTTATCTGTCTGATTATCCTTAATCAAGGTCTTATATTCTTCGAACGTATAGAACTTAGAATCTGTATCCTTTAGCAATGCAAATTTGGCAGCTTTATCATAAAAATCTTCCTGAGTAAGCATTCCGTAATTAATAAAGATCTTCAGATCATCCCATTTATCTTCAAATTCTTTACGGTCATTCTTAAAGATAGATTGCAGACGATCAGATACTTTCTTGGAAATATGAGAAGAGATCTTTTTCACATTTGAATCGCTCTGCAGATAAGAACGGGATACATTTAAAGGAATATCAGGAGAATCAATTACGCCATGAAGTAATGTCAGAAAGTCAGGCACAATTCCTTCAACAGAATCTGTTACATAAACCTGGTTGCAATATAACTGAATCTTGTTCTTATTCAGATCCATATTACTTTTTACTTTAGGGAAATACAAGATACCGGTCAAATGGAATGGATAATCTACATTTAAATGAATCCAGAACAATGGTTCATCAGACATTGGATAAAGATCTCTGTAGAATTTCTTGTAATCTTCTTCTTTTAATTCGGACGGTTTGCGAGTCCACAAAGGATTTGTGTCGTTAATTACATTATCCTCATCAGTTTCTACTTGCTTTCCATCTTTCCAATCTTTTTTCTTTCCGAAAGCAACCTGTACAGGCAAAAAGCTACAGTATTTTTTCAGCAAAGAAGAAATGCGGGCTTCTTCCAGGAATTCTTTGCAATCATCATCAATATAAAGGATGATATCTGTTCCGCGATCAGCTTTTTCTGTTTCTTCCAAGGTAAACTCAGGACTTCCGTCGCAACTCCATTTTACTGCTTTGGCATCTTCTTTAAAAGATCTTGTAACAATTTCCACTTTCTTGGAAACCATGAAAGAAGAATAGAATCCCAAGCCAAAATGTCCGATGATGGCATTTGCATCATTCTGATATTTTTCCAGGAAATCATTTGCACCGGAGAAAGCTATCTGATTGATATATTTATCAATTTCATCAGCTGTAAGTCCGGTTCCTCGGTCAGATATTGTGATTGTATCTTTTCCTAATGATACTTTAACTGTAAGATCGCCTAATTCTCCTTTAAATTCGCCTACAGAAGCTAAAGTCTTAAGTTTCTGTGTAGCATCTACAGCATTAGAAACTATTTCACGAAGAAAGATCTCATGATCACTATACAAGAACTTTTTAATAACGGGGAAAATATTTTCGGTTGTAACCCCAATGTTTCCTTTTTGCATAATTTCAAATATATTTTTAAGTTGTTATTTAATAAATTTATTCTTTGTCAGTAGAAGACAAAAAAAATGCCAGATTAGGAGCAATCTGACATTTTGACTGATTTTTTATTTTTAATATACAGCTTATTTCTCAGCTGACTTAACTACTGACATACTTAATTCAGTATTTCCTTCGGTGAAATCAACAGAAATTGTATCTCCTTCTTCTATACCGGAAACAATAATGATTTCAGATAATCCATCTTCCAGATAGTTTTGTATTGCACGTTTCAATGGTCGGGCACCAAATTGCACATCATAGCCTTTCGAAGCCAGGAACTTCTTGGCTTCATCACTGATAATCATCTTATAACCAATTGTTTCGATACGTGAATAAAGTCCGGATAGTTCTATATCCACAATCTTTGTTATGGCTTCTAAAGAGAGCTGATCAAAGGTGATAATCTCATCCACACGATTAATAAATTCCGGTGCAAAGGACTTATTCAAGGCTTTTTGAATCACATTACGGGCAAACTCTTTGTCATCCAAGCGACTCTGAGTAGCAAAGCCCACGCCGTGTCCGAATTCCTTCAACTGACGAGTTCCAATATTGGAGGTCATGATCAGAACCGTATTCTTAAAGTCTACTGTTTTGCCATAACTGTCAGTTAAACGTCCTTCATCCATAATTTGCAGCAATATATTGAACACATCAGGATGTGCTTTTTCTATTTCATCTAAAAGAACGATGGAATAAGGTTTTCTTCTTACTTTTTCTGTCAGTTGACCGCCTTCTTCATAACCAACATATCCCGGAGGAGCTCCAACCAGACGAGAAACCGTGAATTTTTCCATGTATTCACTCATATCTATTCGAATCAAAGCATCCGAAGAACCAAACATATATTTTGCCAATTCTTTGGCTAGAAGGGTTTTACCTACACCTGTTGGCCCTAAGAACATAAATGTTCCGATTGGTTTGTTAGGATCTTTAAGTCCTACACGACTTCTGCGAATAGCCTTAACAAGCTTATCAACAGCCGAATCCTGAGCAACAACTTTAGAAAGAAGATCTTCCTTCATTCTGGCTAGTTTCATTCCTTCAGCCTGCGCCATCCGTTGTACCGGAATGCCAGAAATCATGGAGACTACTTCTGCAATTTCCTCCTCATCAACTGTTTGCCTATTTTGTTTAATATTGGCTTCCCAATCACGCTTTAGATCTTCCAGTTGATTGGTATACTCTTTTTCTTTATCTCTGAAACTAGCTGCGAGTTCATAATTCTGCGATTTCACCGCTTCATTCTTTTTGTTTTTAGTTTCATCAATAAGTTTTTCTTGCTCTTCAATTTCCTTTGGAACATTTATGTTAGCAAGATGTACACGTGAACCGGCTTCATCGAGCGCATCAATAGCCTTATCAGGGAAATTACGATCTGTAACATAACGTTCTGTCAGCTTCACACAGGCTAATAATGCCTCGTCTGTATAAGCCACATTATGATGATCTTCATACTTCTCCTTTATATTTCTAAGAATCTGCAACGTTTCCTCCGGAGTGGTTGGTTCAACCATAACTTTCTGAAAACGACGTTCTAAGGCACCATCTTTTTCTATATTTTTTCTGTATTCATCGGTTGTCGTCGCTCCAATACATTGTATTTCACCGCGGGCAAGTGCCGGTTTCAGCATATTTGCCGCATCCATCGATCCGGTAGCAGAGCCAGCCCCAACAATGGTATGAATCTCGTCGATGAAAAGGATAATATTCGGATTCTTCTGTAACTCATTGAGAATGGAGCGAATACGTTCTTCAAACTGACCACGATATTTGGTTCCGGCCACAACAGAAGTCATATCGAGCGAAATCACACGTTTGTCGAACAAAATACGAGAAACCTTTTTCTGTGTGATCCTTAATGCCAATCCCTCTACAATGGCAGATTTTCCTACACCTGGCTCACCTATTAGAATAGGATTATTCTTCTTTCTACGGCTAAGTATCTGAGCCACACGCTCTATTTCCTTTTCACGTCCAACAATAGGATCTAATTTTCCCTCCTCGGCAGCACGTGTCATGTCTGTGCCAAAATTGTCAAGCACAGGAGTATCATTTGATGTTTTACGTGGAGGAGCCTGAGTTTGCTGCTTCTTATTATTAGAAGCATTATCTTCAGGACGTTGCATATCATCTTCCTCCTCATCGTCATCTTCACTGAAACCTAATCCTGCATTGATATCCGGCTGCAATGAAAGCTGCTCAAATACATTCTTATACAATACATGGTTTTCACCAAGAATCTGAGCTACCATATTATTATTCTCCTTTAATATAGCTAAAAGCATATGCTCTGTATCGGCTATCGGGCTCTTTAGCAGACGAGCTTCAAGTATACACATTTTCAATATTTTAGAAGCTTCCGTGCTCAATACAATATCATCAACCATGAAATCGGAAGGTTCTGCCATTTCGCGGAGTTTATTTTCAATTAAAGTCTTAATTTCCAAGAAATTTATATTGAGTTTGGAGAGTATCTCAATAGCTTTTCCTTCGCCATTTCGGAGTAACCCCAAAAACAAGTGTTCGGGACCTATAAAGCCATTATTCAATCGGTTAGCTTCTTCCTTGCTATAGATTATGACTTCTGAAACTTTTTGTGAGAATTGATTATCCATATATTTATTTCTCCTTATTCTAATATTATACAATGCAAAGATACGCATTTACTAAATTCAGCATACCTTCTTTTTCCTTAATTATAAATAACAAAAGGCGTGCCATTATAATAATATAACGAAAAAAGGCATGTTTTAGTTGCATTCAACATACCTTATTCTATACATTACGACATTTAATCCCATCTATGGTGACACTTAAAGGAATTATAAAGCACGTATTTTAAAATAGGAGTACAGCTTAACAGGTTTAAGACTAGAGATTATTTTATTTAATTCTAGTCCTTATACAAGAAAGGTCTACTTCTTTTTAAAAAGATACAATGAATAAAATACTAAAACTCTTTGATAGATTTATTTAAAGAACACGTATAACAAAGCAACGAAGAAAGTTTTTACCTGAATCCTTTTATATGTCGGGGAAAAGCATTACTTTAGCGTGGTTTTTTAAAGCCACGAATGTATAATTAATAATCTTTTTAAATGCTTGAACAAGACAGAATTATAAAAATTAACATCGAAGATGAGATGAAATCATCGTACATTGACTATTCAATGTCGGTTATTGTATCTCGTGCTCTTCCCGATGTTAGAGACGGATTCAAACCCGTTCACCGAAGAATTCTTTTTGCGATGAACGAACTTGGTAATACTTCCGATAAACCTTATAAGAAATCAGCCAGAATCGTCGGTGAAGTTTTGGGTAAATATCACCCACACGGAGATTCATCCGTTTATGGTGCAATGGTAAGAATGGCTCAGGAATGGGCTATGCGCTATACATTGGTAGATGGTCAGGGAAACTTTGGTTCTGTAGACGGCGACAGTCCTGCTGCAATGCGTTATACAGAAGCTCGTCTTAATAAAGTTGGCGAGGAGATGATGAGAGATATCGAAAAAGAAACAGTTGATTTCCAAAATAACTTTGACGATACACTTCAGGAACCTAAAGTTTTACCAACACGAATTCCAAACCTTTTAGTGAACGGCGCTTCAGGTATTGCTGTAGGTATGGCAACGAATATGCCACCTCATAATCTTTCTGAAGTAATTGACGCTTGTGATGCATATCTTGATAATAAAGATATTACTATCGAAGAGCTAATGCAGTACGTAAAAGCACCCGATTTCCCTACAGGGGGATATATTTACGGAATGAGCGGCGTTCGCGAAGCTTTCCTTACAGGTAGGGGCAGAGTAATAATGCGTGCTAAAGCTAATATCGAAGCTGAAAGTACTCACGATAAAATTATCGTTACGGAAATTCCGTACAACGTAAACAAAGCAGAGCTCATCAAAGCTATTGCAGACTTAGTATCAGAAAAAAGAATTGAAGGTATTTCTAATATAAATGACGAATCCGACCGCGAAGGTATGCGTATCGTTGTAGACGTAAAGAGAGATGCCAACTCCGGCGTTGTTTTGAACAAATTGTTTAAAATGACTGCTATGCAAACATCCTTCAGTGTAAATAACATTGCACTTGAACACGGACGTCCTAAAATGTTTAATCTTCGCGACTTAATCGTAAGTTTTGTAGAGCATAGACATGATGTTGTAGTTCGCCGTACACAATATGATCTGAGAAAAGCTAAAGAACGCGCTCATATCTTAGAAGGCTTGATTATTGCATCCGATAACATTGACGAAGTAATTAAAATCATTCGTGCGGCTAAAACACCTAACGAAGCTATTTCGGGCTTAATTACCCGATTTAACCTCTCTGAGATACAATCTCGTGCCATCGTTGAAATGCGTCTCCGTCAATTAACCGGACTGATGCAGGATCAACTTCATGCTGAATATGAAGAGGTTATGAAGATGATTGCACATTATGAAGAAATTCTGGCAAACGATGAAATCTGCCGTCAGGTAATCAAAGATGAGCTTCTTGAAGTTAAAGCTAAATTTGGTGATGAACGTCATTCTGAAATCGTTTATTCTTCAGAAGAATTTAACCCTGAAGACTTCTACGCTGATGATCAAATGGTTATCACAATATCACATTTAGGATACATTAAACGTACTCCACTAGCCGAATTCCATTCACAGAACAGAGGAGGGGTAGGATCTAAAGGTACTGAAACCCGCGATGAAGATTTCGTAGAAAACATCTATCCGGCAACAATGCACAATACCATGATGTTCTTTACTCAAAAAGGAAAGTGCTATTGGTTAAAAGTATATGAAATTCCTGAAGGCACAAAGAATTCAAAAGGAAGAGCCATTCAGAACTTACTAAACATTGATGCAGACGATAAAGTTAACGCATTCGTTCGCGTACAAAGCCTTACTGATGAAGAATTCATTAATAACCATTATCTTCTTTTCTGCACAAAGCATGGTGTTATAAAGAAAACCAGACTTGAACAATATTCTCGTCCGCGCCAAAATGGCGTAAACGCCATCAACATTCGCGAAGACGACAAGGTAATAGAAGTGCGTATGACTAAGGGCGATAATGAGATTCTCATTGCCAACCGTAATGGCCGTGCAATACGCTTCAATGAAACTGCAGTCCGCGAAATGGGTAGAACCGCAACTGGTGTTCGTGGTATGACACTTGATGGTGGCGACGATGAAGTAATCGGAATGATTTGCATCAAAGACAAAGAAACAGAATCAGTTATGGTTGTTTCTGAACAAGGTTACGGAAAACGATCTGACATTGATGATTACCGTATCACAAACCGTGGTGGAAAGGGTGTTAAAACATTGAATATCACTGATAAAACAGGTAAATTAGTAGCTATTAAATCGGTAACTGACGATAACGATTTAATGATTATTAATAAATCAGGNATCACTATTCGTCTNAAAGTNGNANANGTNNGAATTATGGGACGTGCNACACAAGGNGTAAGGCTNATNAANCTGGANAAACGTAANGATNANATAGGTTCAGTTTGNAANGTNGNATCNGAAAGTCNNGAAGAANCAGANNNATCNGANGAAGATNTAGAANTANNATTAANNCAGAAAATNTNAGTTCAGNAGAACANACNAANGATGAAGAATAAAAGTTTAATATTTAATCCACAAAATGTATGAAAAGAGTATTATTTTCAATTGTCATGTTGCTGGCTGCAGGCTTCTCTTTCGCTCAAGAAAAGGACGTTAAGCAAGCTAAAAGTTTGGCAGAAGATGTAAAGCCCAATTTCACTGAGGCTGAAAAGCTTATCAATGGAGCTTTAGAAAATGCAGAAACAAAAAATCAGGCAAACACATGGAACGTTGCCGGTCTCATTCAGAAAAGAATCAATGAGAAAGAGATAGAAAAAGCTTATTTAAGACAACCATATGATACATATTTAAGACAACCATATGATACATTAAAATCATATAACAGCCTTTATAAGATGTTTGGTTATTTNCTTAAATGTGATGAANTAGAANAANTNCCNAANGAAAAAGGAAAAGTTAAGTTCAAATTTAGAAAGGACAATGCTGCTACTATTCTAACAGAGAGAGTAAACTTGATCAATGGAGGTAGTCAATACTATAATTTAGGCAAAAATAAAGAAGCACTTGACTATTTTGGAATGTATGTAGATTTGGCCAGTGCTCCAATGCTTGAAAAAGAACAAATCGCATCTAAAGATACTCTTTTATCAACAGTAGCTTTCTATGCATGTTTGGCAGCTTCAAGAATGAATGATTATCCAAACGCTATTAAGTATGGTTTAATTGCTAAAAAAGACAAGCAAAGCGGCAAAGATGCAATGCAATTGATCGCTGATGCATATAAAGCACAAAAAGATACAGCCAACTGGGTTCAAACTTTAAAAGACGGAATTCTGGCTTACCCTAATGATAATTATTTCTTCGGACATCTTGTAGATTACTACAGCAACGCCAATAAGTTTAATGACGCAATGGCTTTTGCTGATCAAATGTTAGCTAAAGATCCTAAAAATTCATTCTACCTTTACGTTAAGGGTTATTTGTGTCAAAGCATGAAGAACTATGANNANGCNATNGAATNCTATAAAAAGACAATTGAAGTAGATCCTAAGTATGCTGAAGCATACTCAAATATGGGTCTTGTATATTGGACACAGGCATTAGACTATGCATCAAAGGTAGATTTTAATAGCCCGAAATTTAAAGCAGAACAAGCTAAAATTAATAAGTTCTATGAAAGTGCTAAACCTTGTTATGAGAAAGCCAGAGAACTTAAACCTGATAACAAAGAATTATGGCTTAACGGACTTTATACAGTTTACTACAAACTAGGAATTGGTGGAGCTGAATTTGACGAATTAGCAAAAGAAGTTGAAGCATTAGGTAAATAACTATTTATATTTTATCATAAAAAAGTCACTTAAGAATTTCTTAAGTGACTTTTTTATGACTATATCCAATACAATTCATAATGGAAGAATAATACTTTTCTAATTATCGAGCCATCTATTAAACATAATCTTAATTATTCCATTATTGAGAATTGGCTATATTTTATCGCTTACAACTAATAACGGCGTATCAGTATGGAAAATCATCTTCATTGCAATGCTTGGATTAAACAAACGAGCAAACATATTTCTTTTATAAGATGTAATGGCTATAACATCAATACTATTTTGCTGAATAAATGAATCTAAGTTCTGACCAAGATTATCATCCATTACAACTTCATAATAAATTTGTATATCAGGATATTGTTTGTGAAAATACTCTTTAAAACCAGCCAGTTTAATTTCATTCCATGTATCCTTTAACGTAGTCAAATGAATGAGTGTGACAGAAAAATTAAATGCCGTCATCTTTTTCATTAAAGAATCAAACGCGATTAAATCACGCTGATCAAAGTTAGTTATAAAAGCAAGCTTTTTAACCTCATTGAAGATCTTAAACGGCGTCTTTTCTGGAACAACAAAAACGATTGCTCTGCTCCTGTCAATAACCTCTGCGGTAACGCTTCCAATTATATCAGCATCTTTTTTGTTTTTTCCACGAGTACCCATTACTATAATGCTGGGCGAANTATTTTTAGCATATCTTAAGATTTCTTCCTCGGGTATTCCTTCTTTCAATACGCAGGTAAATTTCACATTAGGGAATTCACCGGAATCAATCTTGCTTTTAATCTTAACAGATAAATTATTCAAATCATCATTTACCTTCTTAATTATATTTTTGATTGATTCCTCATCAGGACCCTGATAACTGAAGACGTCGTTGTAAGGAATTGACGGCATATATCTAGGAGTAAAATAAACATGAAGCANNACAACNTCTGTATCAAATGTCTTTGCGAAGCCGAAACCGAATTCACAAGCGCGCATTGAATAATCGGAGAAATCTACAGGTATTAATATCTTATTACTTTTTTCCTTATCCTGTGGCTTCTCCCCTATTATATCTTCTGAAAGCCAAATGTTACTCTCTGTGATTTTTAATGCATGTGGCAAATCGCTTTCTTTTATTCTTAAACGAACTCCAGAAGAAACGACCGGTTTTATAAGATCCACATTTTGTATGTAAGATTTTATACCTTCTTTCTCTAAAACGCTCTTCAAAATCTGAGCTTTAGCATACGTCAGTATTGCTAATGTGACTAATTTTTCTTCCATATGATCTTAGATTAGTTGTTAAAAATAAATCCATGCGTAGAAAAAAATCCCAATTGAAAAAAGATCAATCAGGATTTATTTTTATAAACTAGGCTTGCATCAGTTCTTCAGTAACTTCTTCCCGATGATCAATATTATGTTCTTCTAATATTTTTAAAGCCAAATCTAGAACTGTGGTATCATCAAGCATAACCAAACCACCATCAGGACCTGGTTCTGTATGAAGTCCAACACTTTTGCCTTCCTTGAAGTTACTGCCACCGAAGAAATTACGGACTGTGTCTACCTCTAAATTGAGTTCATCAGCAATTCTGTGCATGCTTCCGCTGGGCAATGAATCTTTTATTTTCCTAAGTTCATTGAAAGTTATTGTTCTGTTCATAATATAGAAATTTGGGTTAATACTATATCAACTAATTAACGCTATAAACTTAAATAAAAAAAAAGACTAATCAAACTATTTATGAATTAAATTTCCATAAAACATTCATTATACAAGCTGCTAAATCATAAGGTCTTACAAATTATTGAATTCATATATAATCATTCCTATAATCATTATACTAAATATACTAGAAAACAAAGCAATTAATAAAATGTTTATATCAGAGATCAAATAGCCACTAGAAGTAAACTCTCTTGAATACCTCATTCTGTTTCCTTCGGTAAACCTTTTTTGAATTGAATTATATATATAGTATACTAAAAAACCAGAGATTATGCCCCAAATTGCTCCACAAATTATATCACCCAGATAATGCACTCCCAGATATATACGAGAATAACATGAAAGAACAGCCCATAACAGAAAAGCCAAAGTATATTCTCTTTTACGAAATATCAGAGATGTAAAAGTAAGAAGGCCAAAAGTATTTGCAGCATGACTGGAAATAAATCCAAATTTTCCTCCTCTATATCCATTGACAATATCAACCAAATACATAAATTCAGGATTCTGAGTAGGACGGAAACGCTTAAATACAGGTTTAAAAATGCCTGATGAAATACGGTCACATATAACTATAGTGACCGCTATCATAACAATAACAAATAAAGCATCTTTTAGTTTATTATTTTTAATGATAACATACAGCAATATAAGTGCAAGCGGGATCCAAACGACAGTACTTGTATATACCCACATGAATCCATCCCAGAAAGTTGAATTACTTCCATTTAAAGCTAAGAAGGCTTCTTTATCGTATTGTATTAGCTGTTGTATTTCACTCATTGCGTTCAGATACGTTTAAATTATTTCAAGATCAGCTGTTTTAATCCAGCCAACATTACCATCTTCAAGAATGATTTCCTTCCACTCTTTCATTGAATTATCTTTGATGGTTACTTTACGTCCCTCATGAATAATAAACAAATCTGTACCGCTTTCATTTGGTGTGCTCTTTATTGTTACAGTAGGTGTCATAATAATTGCACTATTCCGATTTACAAGAAGACTTTTTTGATGAGAAGCAAATACATTTGATAAGATAACGACCACAAGCAAGGCTATTGAGACTATAAAACCCATTTTCTTAAGGATTACCTTCTTGGAGAAGATAAAGAAATAGAGTGCTACAATTAAGAATATAAAAGTAACAACTCCACATTTTGCCCAGGAATCAGCTCCCATACAATTAATAAGAGAATTGGTCCAACTGATAAAGAACAGTTGTGGAACAGCTTCTACTTTATCAACCGTTTTACTACGGGCTATTTCCAGATTAGAGCGGATATCGCCATCTCCTGGATTAAGCAATAGAGCTCGTTCATAGTTTAATATTGCTCTAGCCATATCTCCTTTTTTATAATAGCTATTGCCTAAGTTATAATAAACTTCTGCTGCTACCCCTTTAGTTTCAAGTAATGATTCGTATATCTGGATAGCAGAAGTTTATTATAACTTAGGCAATAGCTATTATAAAATAGCTCTAGACATATTACCTATTTTATAATAGCTATTGCCTAAATTATAATAGATTTCTGTTGCTTCTCCCTTCGTGTTAAGTAACGATTCATATATTTGTATTGCAGAGGCAAAATCATTATGAATATACGCTTTATCGCCCTGCGATTTGGTTGTATTCTCCATCTTAGCAGCAGAGAACTCATTACGGGCATGTTTTGTAGTCTTTATAGAGTCAGCAGCCAAAGAATTCTGAGCAGAAAGATTAAAGGAACACAGAATACTTAATATTAAAAATATTATTTTTTTCATATTGCTATTTCTTAATCTGTTAGTGTTTAATTATGTTTTCCATTTTACTCACTACCTCAATGGCAGAAGAATAAACCTTATCCATTGCTTCGTTAGGGTCACCCGGTGCATAACGTGCAAATTCGCACTGATCGAGTACAGATAAGAACTCTTTTGTCAACTCTGCATTCACTCCATAATTAGTCAATTCAGATTCAACATTATCTTTTGTGAGCTTAGAAACCTGAATATTTAGTTTATCGCTAATATATCCCCATAAAGCCTTTAATACTTCATCATAGAATTCTTCCTTTTTGTTTTCGTTCAGAAGTTTACCAGCAATCTTCATTCTCTTTGTTGCCACTTTATTAGCTTTCTTGGTACGCACTTTGGCAACATTGGCATTTTCAATAGCCTGATTTCTATAGATGATTACAAAAGCAATAAACAAACATGCAGGAATAATATAAAGCAGATAATAAAGCAGTGATCCAAATAAGAAATCACCTTTTTCACGCAGTGTTACATCATTTGTCTTTATATACCGGATATCAGAGCCTAACACTTTAAGATCTTCTTTATTAGTAAAGTTGGCAACAACCTGATCAGCATTACCTGCTCCTTTGGCAACTTTCAAGTCATACTCCTGAGTTTTAAGAGTCTTATAAGACCGGCTATTGCTATCGAAATAAGTGAGGCTTGCAGATGGAATTTTATATACCCCTGCATAACGAGGAATTACCAGATATTCAATCACCTTACTTCCGGATAAGCCACCTTTAGTTAGGGTAAATTTATTGGTAACCTTAGGATCGTAAACCTCAAAATCTTTAGGAAATTGGATTTTAGGAGAACCAATCAGTTTCAGATTACCTACACCGGAGATAGCTACTTTAATGGTTACAGCATCGTTTGTTTTAACTTCTTTAGAGTTTATACTTGAAGAAAGAGTGAATTCTCCCACTCCACCACAGAAGTTAGCTGGTTTTCCTGCGGGTAATGAATTTACATTTACTGTGATCTGAGGTGTTACGATTGTTTTCTTAACTTCAACAACATTTGATCCACCATTGAAGAAAGCATCAAACGGATCAGCCGTCTGTACTGCTTTGGCTATTGAAGCATCAAATCTGGCAGGATTGATGACTAACTTTCCTGATTGTTGCGGGAAAAGAACAAACTGTCTATAAACTACAGAATGGTAATTTTTTCCTTTATAACGTTCCAAGGTAAACTGCTTTGTTTGGGGCAACTCAACTTCCTGTGACTGAAAGCCTTTAAAATCAGGCAATTTCACGTTATCAAACCCTCTTAGATCTACCAATGTATAAACTTTATAAGTTAACACCAGCGCTTCCTGTTCATATACATTTGTTTTGTTTACAGATCCTACAATTATCAGATCTTCTGCAGAAACCTTTGTACCAGATGATTTTGAACGAGAACTTTTGGAAGAAGAAGACGATGATCCACGACTTGCCTGATCTGCCGGAAGAACTCTAATCTTTAAAGCATTTGAAGTTACAGACTTTCCATCTGCAACAATGCTTGCAGGAGAAATTGTAAAGGTTCCCTTTGCAGAAGCTATAACTGTATAGGTATAAGTAATAGAGCTCACCGTAGAGCCCTTTCCGTTAATATACTGTGAGCTCGTCATTCTCGATTCATAAGGTCCGGCTAAAACATCTAGCCCTTTCATAGAAGAGGCTCTAAAACTTTTTACATTCTGTGTGTTTACTGTGTACGTAATTCTAAATTGATCACCAACAGCTACTGCCTCCGGAGCTTCTGCCACCAACCTTACGTTATCAGCAAAACTATTAATTCCGGGAACCAGTAAAATAACGAATAAGAAAATCAGTTTCCTCATTGCTTAAATAAATTTGTGTCCTTATAATTATTTTATTACCAGTCTTTATCCAGGTTTCTGCCTTGATTTCTTAATTGTTTCTTAGCTTTTTCCTGAAGTTGTTTCTCATCTTGCATTGCTGCATTCAGCAATTGTTCTGCATTCTGCTTAGACATTTTATTCTTATCAGGCTGCGGTTTAGGTTGCTGTTTTTGTTTATCATCTTTATTCTTTTGATCCTGCTTCTTCTTTTGGTCGTCCTTTTTTTGTTTGTCTTTATCCTTATTCTTATTTTTATCCTTATTCTTGTCTTTGTTTTGCTGATTTTTTTGCTGATCCTTAAGCATTTTCATCGCCAAAGCCAGGTTATACCTTGTTTCATCATCACTTGGATTGTACCTCAGAGATTGTTTATAAGACTGAACCGCTTCCTGATAATGCTTTGCTGACTGATAAAGTACTCCGGCATTATGGTATATTTTTGCAAGTTTAGTATTATTCTTACCTGCAGCTTTGGTAGCTGCAGTATACTTCTCCATAGCATCCTTCAACTTTCCTTGATGAGAAAGCGTATTACCTAAATTATATAAAGCTTCTGTAGAATTAGGATTAAGCTCTAAAGCCTTCCGATAATTAACCTCAGCCTGCAGAAAGAGACTATCATTAAACAATCGGTTTCCTTTCCGGATATAATCCCTCTCGGTCTTTTGGGCAAAAGATGCACAATTGGCCAAAAGAAGGAAAGCTATAAAAATAATATATTTAATCTGTGACATCTCTCTACTATATCTTAAACAGTTTAATATTCTTGAATAATGGATTCTTTCGTTCCAACAGCAATAATTCAGCTATCAACAAAAGCAAGATAATCCATGCCACTCCCTGAAATTGTTCATCGAAATCAGAATAGACACTACTTTCTAAATTTGATTTTGCCATTTTATCAATTTCACTAATCAGAGCCTTTTGAGCAGAATTTGAATTATCAACATGTGCATAAATGCCTTTTCCTGCAATAGCCAGTTCCTTACACATGGATTCATTCAAACGCGTTACAATAACATTTCCCTGTTTATCTTTACGGAAATTGTTTGATCCCGGAATAGGAATAGGCGCCCCGTCAGGAGAACCAACTCCCAGTACATGCACAGTAATGTCATTCTTCTTAGCTGCTTTTACTGCTTCTACAGCACCATCTTCGTGGTTTTCACCATCAGTAATAAGAACAATTGCTCTTCCCACTCCTTTCTGGGGAGTAAAACTATGGGTTGCCAAATCAACGGCTGAACCGATAGCGGTTCCCTGTCTTGAGATCAATTCAGGAGTAATTGTTTCCAGAAACATTTTAGCTGAGATATAATCACTTGTGATTGGTAATTGTGTATAAGCATCTCCTGCAAATACAATCATTCCCACTTTGTCCTGGTCTAGTTCATCGATCAGTTTAGATACCACCATTTTAGCTTTCTCTAAACGGCTTGGGACAACATCTCCGGCCATCATGGAATTAGATATATCCAATGCAATAATCACCTCCACTCCGTTCCTTTTAACTTTATTCATTTTTGTGCCGAACTGAGGACGGGCTATCAACACGATAGTCAGTGCCAGTGCAGAAAACACAAGCCAGAATTTAATATCAGGACGATATTTCGAAACGTCAGGCATCAATTGGCCCATCAGTTCCGGATCACCGAACTTTTTAATCGCCTTCCTCCTTTTTATGTTGGAATACAAATAAAAAACTACAATGAACGGCAATATTATAAGTAGATATAAATATGTCGGGTCTGCAAATCGAAACATAATTTATCTTGTTTTATTAATTATGGTATTTTCTTTAATATAGAGTTACGCAAAAGCACCTCACTAAGAATACACAAGAACAAGATCAATGCGAATGGCTGATAATTCTCCTGTCTCTTACTATATGCTTTTACGTTTAACTTAGTTTTCTCTAGTTTATCGATTTCATGGTATACCTCTTTTAACTTAGAAGTACTTGTTGCACGAAAATAGCTTCCATCTGTAGTCTCTGCAATCTTAGATAATGTAGATTCATCGATTTCCACCGGCATATTGATATACTGTACTCCGGCAGCAGTTGGATAAGGATATGGTGCCAAACCATTTGTTCCTACACCGATAGTATAAACCCTAATTCCAAAGCTTTTGGCTATTTCTGCAGCGGTCAGCGGAGAAATATCTCCTTTATTATTAGATCCGTCCGACAATAAAATTATAACCTTCGATTTTGCTTTACTGTCTTTCAGCCTGGTTACCGCATTTGCAATACCCATGCCTATAGCAGTACCATCTTCAATTATTCCACATTTTATATTCTGGAAAAGATTCAGCAAAACCGCATGATCTACAGTCAACGGACATTGCGTGAAACTTTCAGCTGCAAAAAGTGTTATCCCGATATTATCATTCGGACGTCCGTTAATAAATTCAGTAGCCACATCCTTAGCCGCTTCCAGACGATTAGGTTTAAGATCCTCAGCCAGCATAGTGGAAGAAATATCAAGAGCCATCATGATATCGATTCCTTCAGTCTCAGTATTCTTCCAGTTATTGGTAGTTTGCGGACGCGCAAGAATCAATACAATCATTACAAAAGAAATTACTCTTAAAATGAATGGTGCATGAAGCAAATAGATCTTATAGCTTTTGGGAGTGTGAGCATATACCCTCGTATCGGAAACCTGAAGAGAAGCCTCATTTTTCCGTTGCTTTAGGATATACCACATTATATAGGGTATAAGAAGTATTAGCAGGAAGAAATAATAAATATTTGCAAATATCATCTTTTTATTGTTTTTATCACATTTATAAGAACGAATCGACTAACTTCATAGCCACAAATGCAAAGATTGCCAGCACTGAAGCAGACAATACAACGATTCCAACGGCTAAAAGTACTTTCGCCCTGCGTGAACGTTTCTCTTCTACGGTTATTTCTGTTGGTACAGGCTTTTTATCAACCGGCTCTTCCGTTTTTGTTTCATTAATAAAGGCTATTGCATTCAACAAGTTAGAATCATTTTCATTCATCATCGGGTCATGCTTGGCAAACTTAACAAGGTCTGCCGTTTGAAACAAGAATCTCAAATCATTGATATCCTTAGCTTCAACTTCCTTTAGTTTTTCAATAATCTCGGAAGATGTCATTTCCATTGCACTAAAGCCGAAGCGATCCTGAATATAAGTACGCAACGCATCAGTCAATTCTGTATAATATTCCTTAGAACGGCCTTTCTGCCATATCTTTTCAGTCTTAATGCGTTCTATTTCCTTCATAGCCTGCTGGTGAGGTGGTAGCTTGGGTTCTATCTTTATATGTCTGATAATTGGCTTATTATCCCTGAACCGGATAATTAAGTAAACAATCAGGAACATCAACGGAATAGCCAGTATGGAAAGGAATAGCGTTCCGGCCCAGTCACTCCACATAAACAGAGGATTCATCGCCCCTTTCTGAGGATAGAAATGATCGGGATGACTTACATCAACACGTGGAGATATTACTTTCAGAGCCAGAGACTTTGATTTATATACCGAATTTCCCACTTTCACACTAAAAGGAGGAATATAATAAAGCGCAGAATCAAACGAAGTTATCGTATATCTCTGCGTAATCAGCAAACGCTGCCTGTTATTCAGATACTGAGTATCGGACTTTGCAATTCCTACAATTTCTATTCCTTTAATAATGCTATCGGTAAAATGGGGGAAAATAGCTTTCTGTTTGGCATCAATGCTTATCTGCAGCTTAATTCTTGCTTGTTCTCCAATCATAATCTGCAAGGAATCAATTGATGCATCTACAGTTACAGATTGGGCTGTTATCTTTTGCGGTGCAAAAAAGAACAGCATTGAACAGCCCAGCGCAATAAAGAATTTTCTGCTTCTCAATAATATGTATCTACTCATTTCGTATTACTTTCTTTTAGCAAACAAATTCAACAAGGCTTTCACATAATCCTGGTCAGTACGAACGGAGACTGAATCTACATTACTCTTCGTAAATGTGTCATTAAGAATAGTCTGTTTCTTAAGCCACCAATCATGATGAGCTTTGCGCAACGCTTTTGATGAAGTATCAATCCATTGTTCATGAGCGGTTTCGGCATCCTTCACTTTCATGAGACCTACCGACGGTAGTTCCTCTACCCTTCTGTCATAAACCTGAATCGCTACCAAATCATGCTTACGATTGGCAATGGTCAGTGCATTCTTGAAATCAGAATTATCAATAAAATCGGATACAACAAAAGCCGTACATCTTTTCCTAATTACATTCGTAAGATATTCCAGACCCATTCTGATATTTGTTCTCCGACTGGTGGCCTTAAAATCAATCAGTTCACGAATAATGAAAAGAATGTGCTTTCTGCCTTTCTTAGGAGGTATAAACTTCTCAATTTTATCCGAGAAAAATATTACCCCAATTTTATCATTGTTCTGGATAGCAGAGAAAGCAAGCGTGGCGGCAATTTCTGTCACCATATCTTTTTTCATCTGTTTCACCGTTCCAAATTCGAGACTTCCAGACACATCAATCAACAGCATAACGGTTAGCTCACGTTCTTCCTCAAACACTTTTACATAAGGTTTGTGGAAACGTGCTGTTACGTTCCAATCAATATCTCTTATATCGTCGCCATATTGATACTCACGAACTTCAGAAAAGGCCATACCACGCCCCTTAAAGGCAGTATGATATTCTCCGGCAAAGATGTTATTCGATAGTCCCCGAGTCTTTATTTCAATCTGACGAACTTTTTTTATAAGTTCACTCGCTTCCATACCACTAAGGCACCTCTACCTTATTAAGAATCTTGCTTACTATTTCGTCTGATGTAATGTTACTTGCTTCTGCTTCATAAGTTAGGCCAATACGGTGACGAAGAACNTCATGNGCAATNGCGCGCACATCTTCCGGAATAACATAACCACGTCTCTTTATAAATGCATATGTGCGGGCTGCAAGTGCCAGGTTGATAGAAGCACGAGGAGATCCACCAAAACTGATTAAGTCTTTTAGCTCCTTCAAGCCATACTTCTCAGGGTAACGTGTAGCAAACACAATATCAACGATATATCGCTCTATCTTTTCATCAAGATAAACATCGTGAACCACTTTTCTGGCCTCAATAATTTCTTCAGCTTTTAGTATTGGTCTAACCTCAAATCTAGATTTGCTGATATTTTGACGAATAATCAACTTTTCTTCTTCTTGTTTTGGATAATCAATAACCACCTTCAGCATAAAACGGTCTACCTGTGCTTCAGGGAGTGTATATGTACCCTCCTGCTCTATAGGATTCTGTGTAGCAAGTACCAGGAACGGTTCTGGTAATTTGAAAGTTTCTTTGCTTAAAGTGACCTGTCTTTCCTGCATAGCTTCAAGCAGTGCACTCTGAACCTTTGCCGGTGCACGGTTAATTTCATCCGCTAATACGAAATTGGCAAAGATTGGTCCTTTTCTAACCACAAATGCTTCTTCCTTCTGATTATAAATCATGGTACCAATAACATCGGCCGGCAACAAGTCGGGAGTGAACTGAATACGACTGTATTTCGCATCAATCAGCGAAGCCAGCGTTTTTATTGCCAGTGTCTTTGCTAGCCCCGGCACACCTTCAAGAAGAACGTGTCCGTCAGACAGTAACCCAATCAACAAAGACTCTACTAAATGTTTTTGTCCCACAATTACCTGATCCATCCCCATCATGAGGTTGGTCACAAATGCGCTCTGTTTTTCAATCCGCTCGTTCAGTTCACGGATATCAATCGATTCAGCCATAGTTTTTATAATACTTTTATGTTTTAATTTCTTTGAAAAGAAGAAAATTCATCTTTGAAATTGAACTTTCTTTTCGAGTTCCAAAATTACTCTTTATAATTAACTACAGCAACTAAATTTTATTAAAAAACAATGCATAATGTTTAGATTTTAGATAACTAAGGAGTAAAAAGAGAATGACTGGTGATATAAAAATATTCCGTTGTACAAAAGAATGTTTTCTTTTGTACAACGGAATTAATTGTTTTGTACAGAACATTACATTCTTTTGTACAGGTATGCAAAAACTATACGAATATTATTTAGAGTTTACTCCGTAATTCAGGGATTTTAATAACCGTACCTGCTGGAACATAATCGGGATTATCTATTGCCTTAGGATTATGCTTCACAATCAGTGTCCATAAATCCTTGGAATTATAGTATCGTTTTGAAATTTTCACCAATGATTCTCCCTTTTGAACGGTATAAGTAGTTTTCGTTCCTACAATTTTATAGTCACTCGGATTTAGTTTTTCCAGCTTTTGTTCTTTAGAATTACTGATATCCTGCTTTTTCTTTTCAGAAGTCTGTTCTTTAGAAATGGCTAATTTTTCCACCTTATCCGCTTTACTCTTATCTGCTTTAGCTTTATCGGTTTTCGTTTCAGATTTAATCTTATCCGATGTTACCTCCTTTATTTTAGCCTTGATTTCTTTGGTTTCAACAGCCGATGTATCTTTTTCAATCTCTTTACGGTTAGTTAAAGTAACGGTATCTGCCATTGAAATTGCATCATTTGCTGCCGGAATAGAATCAACCATAGTCGAATCAGCTTTATTCTCTTCTGTAGAAGCCGGTAACATACTCATTATAAAGTCCGGATTATTTATATATGTAAATACTGCTACTGCAAAAAAAGCCAGAAGAACGATCATTCCGACAAAATAAAATACTATACTTCTATTTGCAGAAGATGACGCTTTAGAATTAGTCTTTCCAGTCTTGGCTGCTAATATAAGTTCCTCAATAAGAGCTTCTTTTTCTGATTTTATAGTAGGAGCCACAGCTAACGATTCTGCTGATTCCTGAATCAGATTTTTACGATCTGTTCCTGCTTCGTGAGATAATGTTTTCTGAGTTATTATTTCCTGGACTTTAGAAGATGTAGCCTTTTCATCTTTAACTTTGGTTTCCTCGTATCCAGATGATTCTATTGTCTTTGCAACTACCGGAATTTCGTCAGCCACTCTCTTTTCATCGTTTCTGGAAGGAATAACTTCTTCGTTTACCGGATTAGTATTCTGAACATTAGTATTCTGAACGCTAGCTTCGTGGAACTCTGAGACAACCTGAGGTTCTGATGTAATCTGAGATTCTGAGTCTGCTTGAGGTTCTGACGCAGTAGTCTGAGGCTCAAATATGACTTTAGGTTCAAAAACCGTTTGAGGTTTATCATTAATAACTTCATCGTTTTCAACCGAGCTATCCTCTTTCTTTTGTTCAATAACTGGAACTTCAACCGGTTCACCAGTAAGTTGAGCAGCTTCTGTTTTTTCAATTGTCTCATCATTGGAATATGTAACTTCTTCCGTCTCTGAAGAAGTTGCAGAGTCATTTTCCGTTTCAGAGCCATCCTCAACAGCACTCATATCATCAAATACGGTGTCTTCATTTAAAATAACCGTTTCAAAATGAGAAAAAGGCTTATTTATCTGGTCACGAATACCGTTTTCAGGAGCAAAAGATATCTTTGTATGTCCTTGTATCTCTATTCTTTCCCCTGTGTTTACATTTACACTTTCGCGGCTGTCAACCTCGATTAATTTAAAGGTTCCAAAACCTTTTATCTTCACATATTTATCAGTTTCAAGCGCCTGTTCTATAAGAACAAACATTTCCTTGAGAAAGGTTTCCGCATCTTTTTTGCTCAAGCCCTTCTTCTCAGAAAATAAGTCTACAAGATTCTGTATGTTTATTCTTTCACCCATAACCTCAGATTCATTTAAACTTATCTTTAATAACGTTACTTGGTTTGAAGTTTATCACCAGTTTGGGGGGTACAAGCATCCGTTGTTTAGTAGCCGGATTGACTGATATACGTTCTAATTTCTTTTTCACGTCGAACGTTCCAAAGCCCTGAACAATAACAGTATTTCCTTCCTGCAATTGTTCCGACACAACGGAGATAGCAGAAGAAACAAGATCGGAAGTCTCTTTCGTTGAATAGCCCAATCTGTTAGATAATTCTGTGATAAATTCTTTATTATTCAATGTTTACAGTTTTTAAGCGACTGCTATATTAGTAAATATCTATTGATTAAGCAATTAAAATCAAGTAAATAATTAATTATTATCCAATTACTTGTGCATAAAGATCAAAATCGTCAGCATCAGTTATTCTTACCTGATAGAAATGCCCCTTTTCAAGCGTCACATCAGCAGCGTGTATGAGCACTTCCGGATCTACCTCCGGAGAATCAAATTCCGTACGTCCAATGTAATAATCCCCCTCCTTCCGGTCAATGATTACTTTGAAACATTTCCCAATCTTGGCAGCGCTTAATTCAGCTGATATGCCTTGCTGGATAGCCATCAGTTCATCCAGTCTTTGTTGCTTAACTTCCTGAGGTATATTATCTTCATATTTTTTTGCAGAGTAAGTTCCTTCTTCTTCAGAATAAGTAAAGGCCCCCATTCTATCGAATCGGACACGTTTAACAAACTCCTTAAGTTCTTCAAAGTCAGCTTCCGTTTCACCAGGATGTCCAACCATCAAGGTGGTACGCAAATGTATGCCGGGAACTTCCCTGCGAAATTGCTCCATCAAAGCGTAGGTTTCCTCTTTTTTCACATATCTTTTCATCATTGACAACACATTATCACTAATATGCTGCAAAGCAATATCCATGTATTTACATACATTATTACGTTCACGCATTACACGGAATAAATCAGTTGGGAAATGAGCCGGATAAGCATAATGCAAGCGAATCCATTCTACCCCCGGAACATCAGATATCTTCTCTATTAATTCGGGAAGCATCTGTTTTTTATATAGATCAACGCCGTAATAAGTCAGTTCCTGAGCAATTACCTGGAATTCTTTCACTCCGTTTACTACAAGATACCTAACCTCATCCAGTATATCTTCCATGCTTCTTGAAACATGCTCTCCTGTAATAATAGGAATTGCACAATAAGAGCATTTCCTGTCACACCCTTCCGATATCTTTAAATATGCATAATGTTCGGGAGTGGTAAGGGAACGCTCAATATGAATACGTTCATCATACACCTTTCCAAGGTCTTCCAGCAGATTTTTCCAGTCAAATTTACCATAGAATTTATCAACCATTGGAATTTCCATAGAGAGTTCCTTTAAATAGCGTTCAGAAAGACATCCCATTACATACAATTTTTTCAGTCTTCCCTCTTCTTTTGCCTGAGCAAACTCCAATATCATGTTTATGGATTCTTCTTTTGCATCACCGATAAAGCCACAAGTATTAATTACAGCAATTTCTCCTTCCGGAGACTCGGAATCATGTGTTACGCTATAACCATTTTTTTCTAGCTGACGAATCAGCTGCTCTGAATCCACCAAATTTTTAGAACACCCTAGGGTTACTAAATCAATTCTATTTTTTACCATTAATATTATCCAAATAACGAATCAACAAACTCTTTTTTGCGGAACACCTGCAAATCTTCTATTCCCTCACCCAATCCGATGTATTTTACCGGAATCTTGAACTGATCAGAAATACCAATCACAACACCTCCTTTGGCAGTTCCATCCAACTTAGTAATCGCCAATGAAGTTACTTCTGTAGCTAATGTAAATTGCTTTGCCTGCTCAAATGCATTTTGTCCGGTAGATCCATCCAAAACCAATAAAACTTCGTGAGGAGCATCCGGAATAACTTTTTTCATTACACTCTTGATCTTGGTCAATTCATTCATTAAATTCACCTTATTATGCAATCGACCGGCTGTATCAATAATAATCACATCAGCATTATTGGCAACAGCAGAGCTCAAAGTATCGTAAGCAACTGAGGCCGGATCAGCTCCCATTTTCTGTTTAATGACCGGAACTCCTACTCTATCTCCCCAAATAACCAATTGTTCTACAGCAGCTGCACGGAAAGTATCCGCAGCTCCTAAGTAAACAGATTTCCCGGCCTTTTTAAACTGATAAGCCATTTTACCAATGGTAGTGGTCTTGCCCACTCCATTTACCCCAACCACCATAATTACATACGGTTTCTTTTCGTCAGGAACACTAAAGTCCTCTAAGTCTTCCGAATTATTTTCCATTAATAAGCCGGCAATCTCATCCTTGAGGATATTATTTAATTCTTGTGCATTTACATATTTATCGGAAGCAACTTTTGCTTCTATACGTTTGATTATATTCAATGTAGTTTCAACCCCAACATCAGAGGTAATTAAAACTTCTTCCAAATTATCCAGAACTTCATCGTCTACTTTTGATTTTCCAGCCACGGCTCTGGCAAGTTTACTAAAGACGTTTTCTTTGGTTTTAGACAATCCTTTGTCTAAAGTCTCTTTCTTTTCTTTGGAGAAAAAACTAAAAAATCCCATATTGATTCTGTTTAGTAATATATTATGCTACAAAGATATAACAAATACAGTTGGTAGCAAAAAAAAACTTCCTCTCATTTTTAGGAATGAGAGGAAGTTTTTGATAGCTGCCATTAAGACAACTACAATTATTTCTTAAAAAAGTCTTGAACTTTTTCGTTAGGAACCATTTGTTCATCAAAAGTGTAAGCTCCAGTCTTTGGAGATTTCACCATTTTGAGGACCTTTGTATAAGAACGACCTTCTTTGTTTCCGTCTTGCAAACTTGCTACTGTTTTCTTTGCCATGGTTTATCTTATTTAATTTCTTTGTGTACTGTTACTCTTTTCAGGATTGGATTGTATTTCTTCAACTCAATTCTTTCTGTAGTATTCTTTCTGTTCTTAGTCGTAATGTAACGGGAAGTTCCCGGCATACCGCTATCTTTGTGTTCTGTACACTCTAAGATAACCTGTACTCTATTACCTTTTGCTTTCTTTGCCATAAGTCAATCTCTCCTTAAAATTAAGCAATTATTTTAATGCTTTTCCAATCACAATACCCTTTAGTTACAGCATCATTCAATGCAGCATCTAATCCTTTTTTATTAATAGTGCGTAAACCAGCAGCGCAAAGGCTTAAGCTAATCCAGCAGTCTTGTTCTACATAATAGAACTTCTTTGTAAACAAGTTCAAATCAAAGGTTCTCTTAGTTCTTCTCTTTGAGTGTGAAACATTGTTGCCAATCATGGCTTTCTTTCCGGTAATTTGACAAATCTTCGACATTTCTATCTTATTTTTATAGTTTTCTTACTAGTACTTTCCAAACAGGGCACAAAGTAAGTGAATATATCGTTATAAAACAAATATTTCGCAAATTAATTCACAACGGCACATCAAAAAATCTTCATTTTAGTATTTCCTGAAGCAATAAAAGAGCATTATTCGTTGCCCGCTCTATATTCAGCTCTCTACCAAAATCTACGCTCTGTTTTAAAGTCTGAATTGTTTTGTCATACGCTGCCGCTATCCAAACAGTACCTACAGGCTTTTCTGTCGTACCACCATCCGGTCCGGCTATTCCGGATACCGCTACAGCACAATCAGTTTTAAGCGAATTCATCGCGCCTTTAACCATTTCTTTTACAACCTCTTCACTCACTGCACCATACTTATCGAGTGTATCCTCTGATACTTGCAGCAGTTCGCTCTTCACCTCATTGGAGTATGCAACTATGCTTCCCTTAAAATAGGCAGAACAGCCGGGAACAGACGTAATCCGTGCTGCAATATTACCACCCGTACAGCTTTCTGCTGTAGAAAGGGTAAGTTTCTGCTCTTTCAAGAGCCTTCCAATAATTTCCTCTAATGGAATATCATTCTCATCCAGCACGTTCTCACCCAAAATATCATAGAGCTTTGTTCCTTCTCTAAGAACGATATTTCTTATATCGTCTTCGTTATTCCCCCTACCGGTAAGTCGTAACCTGACAATACCCGATTTAGGCAAATAAGCCAGTTTTATACATTCAGGTAACTGATTCTCCCAATCCGTGAGGGCTATCGCCAACACTGATTCAGGATAGTTTTTAACCGTATAGGTTTTGTGAACAATAGCCTGCATCTTAAAACGGGAACAAAGTCTGGGAATGACTTCCTCGCTCATATTATATTTCATTTCCTGAGGAACGCCGGGCATAGAGACCAATACTTTGCCATTCTTTTCAAACCAACTAACAGAAGCTGTTCCCACTTTGTTATTTATAACCGTGCAATCCTTCGGTACCATTGCCTGAGCTTTATTCAGCGGATTCATCGTGATTCTGTTTGCCAGAATCCTTTTTATGTTTTCAAAGACTTCCTCACTGAACACAAGTTCCGTGCCAAAGTACTTACAAAGAGTATATTTAGTAATATCATCTTTAGTTGGGCCCAATCCACCGGTCATTAGAACAACATCTACCCTTTTCATCGCAGCATCTACAGCTTCCAGAATTTCATCCTCCCTGTCTCTGACCGAAGTAACGCGAATAACTTCGAATCCAACATTATTCAGCTGTTTCCCCATCCAGGCTGAGTTGGTATCAATCACCTGACCAATGAGTAGCTCATCGCCAATCGTTATTATTTCTACAAACATATCTCTAATTTTCTACATTGTCACCCTTGAGAAGGCTGGCAATTCCATTGGACAAAATTCTTTATTCAGATATTTAAAATATCCTGTAATAGCAATCATTGCCGCATTATCTGTGGTATAACTGAATTTAGGGATATAAATCTTCCATCCATACTTATCAGCATGTTCACGGAAAGCATTCCGAAGACCATTGTTTGCAGAAACGCCACCCGCAACCGCTACTTCTTTTATCTTATAATCCTTTGCAACTTTCCGGAGTTTACTCATCAGGATGTCCACGATAGTTGCCTCCAAAGAGGCTGCCAAATCATTTTTATGATGTTCTATAAAATCAGGGTCCTCTTTTAAATAATCACGCAGCGAATAAAGAAAAGAGGTTTTCAATCCGCTGAAACTGTAATTATAACCTGGAATATGCGGTTTACTGAATTCAAATGCTTTAGGATTACCCTGACGCGCCATTTTATCAATAATCGGACCACCCGGATAACCAAGTCCCATTACCTTAGAGCATTTGTCAATAGCTTCACCGGCTGCATCGTCAATAGTCTGTCCCAGTACTTCCATATCATTATATGCCTTTACCAGTATAATCTGAGAGTTTCCTCCCGAGACCAGCAAACAAAGAAATGGATATTTGGGCTGATCAGTATCTTCATCTTTTTCTTTAATAAAATGAGCTAATACATGTCCATTCAAGTGATTAACATCAACCATTGGAATATTTAAGGAGCGAGCAAATCCTTTTGCAAAGGAAACTCCAACCAATAAAGATCCCATTAATCCCGGACCACGGGTAAAAGCCACAGCACTTAATTCCTCTTTCGCCACATTAGCTCTTTTCAAGGCTTCATTGACTACAGGAACAATATTTTGTTGATGTGCCCTTGAAGCAAGTTCGGGCACCACACCACCATAAGCCTCATGTACTGCCTGACTGGCAACCACATTAGACAGCAACACTCCGTTTCTGATAACAGCAGCAGAAGTATCATCGCAGGAAGATTCTATTCCTAATATAATTGTATCCATAATTTCTTATCTCTATTACTCTGCAAAAGTACAGTTTAATTGCTATATTCCACGTACCATTTATAAAATTTATCAATTCCTTTCTGAATAGTGGTTTTTGGTTTATATCCAAAATCACGTTCCAGATGACTTGTATCTGCATAGGTAAGATAGACATCTCCCGGCTGCATACCCAAATATTCTTTCACAGCCTCTTTACCTGTAGCCTTTTCAATTGCATAAATAAAGTCCATCAGTTTTACGGGGTTCGAATTACCGATATTATATATCTTATAAGGAATCTGATCAGCAGGCGGGGCATCAACAATCTTTTCCAACCCTTGAATAATATCATCTATATAAGTAAAATCGCGTTCCAGATTTCCATGATTAAACACTTTTATAGGAGTTCCGTTCATGATTGATTTCATAAAAAGAAACGGAGCCATATCCGGTCTTCCCCAAGGACCATAAACCGTAAAGAAACGTACTCCGGTTGCAGGCAGATGATATAAATGGCTATAGGCATGCGCCATCAACTCGTTCGCCTTTTTAGTTGCAGCATACAAACTTACAGGTTTATCCACCTGATCATCTTCTGAGTAAGGTGTTTTCTCGTTTAATCCATAAATGCTACTGGAACTAGCATATACAAAATGTTCCACCCGATTCTGTCTGCATGCTTCAAGTATATTAGCAAAACCTACAATATTTGAATCAACATAAGTAAAAGGGTGATCAATAGAGTAACGCACACCAGCTTGAGCCGCCAGATTGCAAACCACATCAAATTTTTCATTTTCAAATAATCGGTTAATCTCTTCCCTTTCTGTAAGGTCCAGTTTGATAAAACGATATTTGGAATATAATGTACTCTGAACAGGTTTTCTGTCAGCAATCTCTTTCTGCACAATGCCTGTATTCTTCAAACGGCTGTATTTCAGCTGAACGTCATAGTAATCATTAATATTATCAATACCAACCACTTCATCACCGCGTTCCAGCAATTTCTTCACTAAATAATAACCTATAAATCCAGCTGCACCCGTCACTAAAATCTTCTTCATAACAACAACTTAAAGAATTACGATAGAACAATTACCCTTAATTATTTTTTCTTTCCTTTCCACCATCTTTTTCAGTGAAGGATTTCTCTCTATATCTTTTGTCCGAACGAACAAAATTGCTTTACTGCATTGTATCTTGTTCAGATCAGACTCCTTTAATTCTTTCAACTCATGATTTAAATAGGAATCTATATTTTCCATTCTACCAGCATTATAGAAATAAAAAGTATCTATACCTCTCTGTCGTGCAATCTCCTTTCCTTCCTTAGAAACCTCTCCGTACCCTATATACTGATTATAAGAAGGAATAAAGAACGACCCAATAAAGATCACCAGAAGCAATCCTATAGCAAGCACGTTGACTGACTTATTCAGGTTCTTTTGTTTGTATAGATAATAGAGCGAAAAAACAGCTATTACCAACAATAATACTGTTAACAGATAAATCACAGGATTGTTCAAGAAGGCCATTGAGTGAAACCAGCCTAACACAAGAGCTGCAGGAAATGCCAGTCCAATAATAGTCACCGGAATAGCAATCAATGCAGAAACAAACTTATTTTGTTTGCCCTTTTGCAACAGTAGCACTGCCAGATAGACAAAAAAAGGAAAAGCCGGAAGCATATAAACTTCTACTTTAGAGCTAATCAATGAGAGCATCACAAAGGTTACAGTAATTATCGTTAAAAAGAGCTTTTCCAGATCTGTATTGATTAACTTAGCTTTAATTCCGGCAAACAAAACACCAATATAAAGCAATGACCATGGAGCAAGACAATACCATATTACCTCAAAGTAGAAATAAAAAGGTTTCTTATGATGAAAGGAATCAACAGCTCTGTTTACAGTCTGATTAAATAGCAGGTTATGTAAATAAACATATCCTCCCTCTATAAAAACACCTGCAAACCAAATAGCCGAACCGGCAAACAAGATAATCCATGTTTTAGCACCCAGATATCGTCCCAGAGTTTTCAGCTCACCTTTTACCACCAGAAAAGCAACAACAGATAAAAGCGGAACCAGTATCCCGATAGGACCTTTGGTAAATAATGCCATAAAAACATAAAACGGGAATAAGAAGCTGCTCCACTTTGTACCTTTTCCTACATACATCTGATAAAAAGTATAAAGCGAAAGCACAATAAACATGCACATCAGCATATCCATCCGCAAAACAACTCCTGCTCCTATAAAGTAACCGCTGGTAATCAACATCAATTGTCCGGAAAGGCGATTTTTTTTATCTGCTTCACCGGAAATCCACTTATCCATAATATAAAGAATCACCAAGGCTGGAATCACAGAGAATAATCCTAAGAATAACATGCTGTGGATTCCGAAAAGTAGTTTTCCTAACATGACAATCCATAAATAGAGCGGTGGTTTGTCTGCATAAACCAATCCATGATTGGTGAAAGTGAAAAAGTTACCATTGCGTATCGCTTCATCAGCAATACTAAGATATTTCAACTCATTATCCGGTGTAAAATCCCGCAAAAACAGCAGAGGCAGAAACACCAACAGTAGCAGGAAATATTTATTTGCTTTCATTTAATCGATATTTATAGTCTTTTCGTGCAATCATTATATTCCGGAAGTAAGCCACAAAACCTACCGCCTGGCCTAATATCAGAACCGGATCCAGACGAAATGCTCCATAAGAGATAATCACTGTTGAACCAATCAGACTGATAACCCAGAAACCTATCGGTAAGATAGATTCCTTTCTTCTTGCCGAATAAACCATCTGGTAAACAAATCGAAGAGTGAATATAATCTGGCCCATTGAGCCAAAAATAAGCAGCCATAACGGCACTTTGTCATTCTTCAGGAAGGAAGCTATAAACTCATCCGCATTGTTGCAAACAAAAATTACCGCAACAACCGGAGTTAACAGCAATACTGCCTTAAGCAAAACATGTACCCGCTTCCAGTCACCTTTCTCATGAAGGTTCCATATATAGATATAATAAGAAATAAACTGTCCCAACAGAATGGAAAAATCATCTCTCATCCAACCATAGATAACCAGTAAATATGCTCCTAAGACACTCAGAATCCAGAAAATAGAAGGCGACACGACCCTCTTAGCCTTTTCAGACAGTATCCATTGAAACAAGATACGCGCTGAAAAGAATGCTTGGGCCAAAAACCCGATAACATACATCATCATAAATTATTTTCCCCGATGCTGTAATTAATATACCTTTTTTTCATCCAACGATATGCAAAGCAATCAAGGAAAGGGGAAATCAGTCTGTTCCACAAATTATATTTAGAAACACCGGCCACCCGTGGAAAATGCCGGACTGGAATTTGCATTACCTTTCCATTCTGTAACTGAATCAATGCAGGCAGGAACCTATGCATCCCTGTAAAGAAAGGCACTCTTTTTGCATATTCTGTACGAATCACCTTAAGCGGACATCCTGTATCAGATACTCCGTCGTGAGTCATCATATTGCGAAAGCCATTTGCTATTTTAGACTGAAAATTTTTGAAAAAAGAGTCCTTACGGTTAGCTCTTATCCCCATAACCATTTCATAATCCTTTATATGTTCCAGTAATAAGTTAAAGTCGTCGGGAGTAGTCTGCAAATCAGCATCCATATATCCCACATATTCAGAATAAGCAGCATCAATTCCTGCTTTCATAGCTGCGCTAAGTCCGGAGTTACGATTCAAATCCATATAATAAAAATGCTCATTTCTCCCACAAATCTCCATCAGGCGTTTTTTGCTGTCGTCTTTTGAGCCGTCGTTTACGAAGAGCACACAGGCAGGATAAATGGATTCTGGAAGAAATTCTCCTAATTTCTTCTCCAAAGCATAGATATTGTCTTCCTCGTTATACACAGGCACAATAATGGTAAATTTGTAATTTGCAGATTTATTCATTGTTTTATTCTTAAATAGTAGTTGGTTGGGGCAATTTATATTTGATGAATTATTAATTATATTCCGAATATTGAGAAACTTTATTTGTTCAGTAAATGAAATATTAATGAGTCAGTATTTCAGCTCCGGTTTCGGTAATGACAAGCGTATATTCCCACTGTGCAGAAGGTAGTCCGTCGTCCGTATAAATAGTCCATCCGTCCTCGTCGTCTACATACACATCATACTTGCCCATATTGATCATCGGTTCAATGGTAAATACCATTCCCGGCACCAATAACATTCCATTCTTCTTTTTGCCGAAATGTTCCACATCAGGTTCTTCATGAAATTCCAGTCCTACACCGTGTCCACACAAATCTCTGACTACAGAAAAGCCATTCTTTTCAGCATGTTGCTCAATGGCAGCGCCAATATCTCCGAGAAATCCCCAAGGTTTAGCTTTATTCACCCCTATCTCCAGGCATTCTTTGGTAACCTCTACCAGTTTCTTTAATTCGGGCTTTACCTCTCCTATCATAAACATTCGTGATGCATCGGAGAAATAGCCGTCTAAAATAGTCGAAACATCCACATTCACAATATCTCCATCCTTTAAAATCTGATGTTCGTTCGGAATGCCGTGGCACACAACATCATTAACAGATACACATACACTTTTAGGGAATCCTTCATAATTAAGAGGTGCAGGAATAGCACCGTGAGCTACAGTATAATCGTATACCAGCTTATCAATTTCAGCAGTAGACATGCCTGCATGAATTTTTTCAGATACCAGATCTAGAACTCCGGTGTTAATCAAACCGCTTCTGCGTATTCCTTCAATCTGTTCTGAAGTTTTAATTAATTTACGTTTAGGCACCAGATAACCCTTATTTTGATGATAAAGTACTTTCTTATCCAATTCAGTGAGAGGCTCTCCTTTAACAGGATGCCAATTATTTTTTATCCTTTTTAATGACATATTNTATCCTTTCTATTTTATCNNNCTGCAAAATTAATAAAAAAAGTAATATATACTGGCTGTAAAATCAAGATTCAATAAAATAAGCTATCAGTTTAGACTCTACTATACAGGTAAGGCATTGTTTCGGTTATTTTATTCGCTGAATTCACGGTCAGTTTATATCCTATACCATGCTGTGTGACAATTTGCACGGAAGGGTCCTTCTTTAATATTTGCCTTAATTTGTAAATATAGATCGAAAGAACACGTGAATTGGCAAAGTCGTCTACACTCCAGATCGCATTCAAGGCATCTTCCCATGACACAACCTGGTTTATTTTTTTGCAGAGTAGTGACAATAAATCAGTTTCCCTGGTTGTAAGATGTATTTTCAATTTATCAAAAAATAAAATATCTTTCTGAGCATCAAAAAGATATTTCCCTAATACATATTCAGATGGTTTTGCCTTTGCTTCAAATCCTCTCCTGATCATCGCTTTTATTCTTAATTTCAGCTCATCTGTATCATATGGAATCATTAAGCAATCATCCGCTCCTAATTGAAACCCTATTCTTAAATTAATCATCTTATCTTGTTTAAAAATAAAAATAAGATAAGTATCTCTGCTAAACTCCAGTATTCGTCTGGCTAAAGGGAAACAACTTTCAAGTGAAGAAAATTCATGAAGTATACAAACCAGAGGTCGCGTATTACAATAATAATGATAAGCGTTCTCCACTTCTGAGAAAAGTTTCACTTCAACATTTTTCTCTTGAAAAGACTCAAGCAACGAGTGAGTTGAATGGCAGTCCGGGCCATAAATAAGTATAGCAGCATTCGTGTTCATAAATCAAATATTTGAACTTTAAAATCATTTCTGCAAAGATAAGCACCTTAAAAGGATTCCAATTGGTCAATATCTCATGCTTTTTGTTCAAAAAGAGACTAAATATTACAAAATATAGGCATACTATAGTTTTGGTATGAACAATATTCCTTATTTTTGTTCATTAAATAAAGATTTGGGTTATCAGAACAATAAGAAAAATAGTATTAATATTCCTTTCAGTAGTAATTGGCCTTTACCTGGGAATTATTATCATGTTGAATATACCCTATATTCAACATAAAATGGCAGTCATTGCTACTAACGAATTAGAAAAGATTCTCCATACTGAACTTTCAATCGGTCGGGTTGATATCGGGCTAATGAACAGGATTATAGTAGACGATGTATTGCTGAAGGACCAATCGAAAAGAGAAATGCTAAAGGTGTCACGCCTTTCAGCTAAATTTGAGATTCTGCCTTTATTCAAAGGTAAAATTACTATCCGAAGCGTACAGCTCTTTGGATTTAATGTTCACCTGAACAAGAAAACTCCCAAGGATCCCATCAACTGCAAATTTGTTATTGATGCATTTGCCAGTAAAGACACTGTAAAAAAAGAAAGTAAACTCGATTTGCGAATCAATTCTGTACTTATTCGCCGCGGTACGTTTAATTATGACATTTTATCAGAACCTGGAAGTCCGGGTAAATTTAATGCCAAACACATACAACTATCCAATATTATAGCGAATATTTCTCTGAAAGCGCTGCACAAGGATACCATAAATCTTTCAATAAAACGGTTAAGTCTAAACGAGCGGTCGGGATTTGAGCTGAAGAGATTATCACTTAAATTTGCGGGTAATGCCCAAAGAGCCAAAATTGAAAATATCCATATCGGATTACCTAATACAAACATACAGCTGACTCCGATCAATATCTCGTATGAAAGTCCCAAGGCAATTAAGAACTTTGTCAATGAAGTTTTTTTCTCAACACGAATACTTCCTTCATCCATTACGCTAAGTGATCTTTCACCTTTTATACCGGCACTTGTTAATTTCAGGGACAAACTGGATCTGGGAATGAGAATAAACGGCACAATCAATCAATTGGCCATATCCGATCTGAAAATCAATGCCAACAACAATTTCCTGTTCAGTGGAGGAATTGCTTTTCAAGACCTCACACATATCAAAGACACTTATCTGGTTGGTGATATTCAACAGTTGAAATTAAGCCGTGCCGGAATGGATTTTCTGGTACGAAATCTGGTTAAAAACTTCTCCGGCACTCCTGATATATTAAAAAGGTTGGGTAACATTGCATTCAAAGGCGAAGTTTCGGGATACTTTAATGATTTAGTTACTTACGGAACCTTTAACACAGGGTTGGGAACAGTGAAAACCGATGTTAAATTCAGTTCCAATAAAGCAAAGGGCAGCTACAATTACTCCGGTGCCATAAAAACAAATGAATTTAACCTGGGCAAATTGCTCAATAACGAAAAAACGTTTGGAAGAACATCACTGAATCTGGATGTGAAAGGAATGCAGATCAAGGGATTAAAACCGGATATTTCTATTAAAGGTTTAGTATCTTTGCTAGAATATAATGGTTATGACTACAAGAATATAAAGCTCGACGGGTTATACAAAAACGGAGGTTTCGACGGACAAGTAGCATTGAATGACGAGAATGGGAATGTATCCCTGAACGGAAAAATAAATCTTTCCCAGAAACTGCCTACGTTCAACTTCCGCGCAGATATCCGGGATATCCGTCCAAACAACCTGCATCTGACAAATAAATACAAAGATGCAAAATTCTCTTTAACAGTGGATGCCAATTTCACCGGGCACTCTATAGATGATATGATAGGAGAAATCAATGTAGATAGCTTTTCGTTTGTAAGTCCGGAGAAAAATTACTTTATGGATAACCTGAATATTGCAGCCAAGCGTACAGGCGGAGTAAAAAGCCTTGAAATTAACTCCAGATTCCTTACTGCTACAGTAAAGGGCAACTATTCATACCAAACCATTCCGGTGAGCATCATGAAAACAGTGGAAAGATACATTCCTTCTCTGCTTACCGTAAACAAAAAATATAAGGAACCACACAACGACTTTAATTTCGATGTGCAAATTTACAATACAGATATCCTTTCTAACGTGTTCAATATTCCGTTGAACATATACAAGCACAGCTCTATAAAAGGGTATATCAACGACAATGAACGGAAACTGAAGATTGATGGATATTTTCCAGGCATACAGTACAACGACCTGTTTTTTGAATCGGGAATCATACTTTGTGAAACTACCGATAATCTGTTTAAATGTAACTTCAGGGGTAACAAAAGGATGAAAAACTCCACAGTTAACCTTTCACTGGAAGCCTTGGCACAGAATGATAAAGTTCATACATCCATTAACTGGGGAAACAATGCCGTTCAAACCTATAGCGGTAAATTCTCTACAATCACCAGCTTCTTTAAAACAGCCGGAGAGAAACCTCTTCTTCAGGCCAAAATAGATGTTGAGCCTACCGAAGTTATTCTGAATGATACGGTATGGAACATTCATCCTTCACACATCGAAGTAGATTCAGGCCGTGTGTATGTAGATAATTTCCTGTTTAAACATAAAGATCAGTTCCTGCGCATCAATGGTAAAGCTACAACGAATGCCAATGATACTATAAAGGTAGAGCTGAAAGATATTGGCATAGGATATATCTTTGATATTGTAAATCTTAAATCAGTTGACTTAAACGGGAAAGCTACAGGTATGGCATATGCAAGCCAGATAATGAAGAGCCCGGTTATGAATGCCAATCTTTTCGTTAAAGACTTTTCATTTAATAAAGGGGTGNTTGGCGATTTGAACGTCCATGGAGAATGGGATAAAGTTGAGGAAGGAGTTTACCTTGAAGGAAAAATCAAAGAGTCCAATATTTCCGAGACCAACGTGAAAGGTTATATTTCCCCGAAAAAGAAAGGGCTGGATCTGCATTTTGATGCTCACAACACCAATATAGCATTCCTGCAACCCTATCTGCAAAGCATTGCTACTGATATAAATGGCCGTGCTTCCGGAAATGTGAGACTGTTCGGACTGTTTAAAGCACTTACACTGGAAGGGTCTGCCCTTGCCGATGCCTCATTCAAGATCAATGTTCTGAATACCAAATTCGCCATAAAAGACTCCGTTCGGATTACTCCCAACGAGTTTACCCTGAACAAAGTCAAACTCCGTGATATGGAAGGACATACCGGAATGGTCAGCGGTTACGTACGGCACGAACATTTCAAGGACATGAATTACCATCTGCAGATGGATGCAAAGAATATGCTGGTATATGACACTAAAGAGAGTCCGGACATGCCTTTCTATGGTAAAGTGTATGGCACAGGAAACGCATTGCTCACTGGAGATAATACCGGGTTAAACATAGATGCGGCCATAAGTACCAACCGGAATACCAGTTTCGTGTATATGATGACCAACACTACTTCAGCTGTAAGCAACCAGTTTGTTACCTTCGTTGACAAAACTCCGAAGCGCAAGATAGAGGAAGACACAACTGCTGTTACAGATTACTTCCTGCAAAACATAGAAAAAGAAGCTGAAGCCTCCAAAATGGATATTCACCTCAATATGTTAGTGGATGCCACCCCCGAAGGAACCATGAAAATTATAGTCGATCCTATTTCAAACGATTACATGATCGGAAAAGGAACAGGAAGCATCCGAATGGAATACTACAATAAAGGAGGCGTGAAGATGTTCGGTAGCTACACGGTAGACCACGGTACATACAAATTCAGTCTTAAGGAACTGATACGTAAGGATTTCAGCATCAATTCAGGTAGTTCTATCAACTTTAATGGCGATCCATTGAATGCTAATCTTGATATCAAGGCTGCCTATACAGTCAATGCAGCTTCGCTAAGCGATCTGGGCTCAGAAGTCCCGGATGATCTCAAGAAATCAAACGTAAAAGTGAACTGTACAATGGATATCAGCGGTAACCTTTTGCATCCTGCCATAAAACTGGGCATTGCATTACCTAATGAGAGCGAAGAGAAACAACGTATCGTACAAAATGTAATCAGCACAGAAGATCAGATAAACATGCAGACACTCTACTTGTTAGGCGTCGGTAAGTTCTACACTCCAAACTATGCAACTGCATCTCAGAACTCCAATGCCATGACTTCAGTACTATCCTCAACCATTTCCGGACAGCTAAACAATATGTTGTCACAGGTAATTAACAGCACCAACTGGAATATTGGGCTCAACGGTAATACCGGTACCAACGGGTGGACAGATATGGAGTTCGAAGGAATGCTTTCCGGACAGCTGCTGAACAATCGCTTACTGATTAACGGGAACTTTGGATACAGAGAAAATCCAACTGTTACTAGCAACTTTGTAGGAAATTTCGATTTAGAGTATTTACTTACCAAATCTGGAGAGATACGTATGAAAGCCTATAATCAGTCCAACGACCGTTATTATACTCGTACCACATTAAACACACAAGGTCTCGGCATCATGTTTAAGAAAGACTTCGATACCTGGAACGACCTGCTTCCCTGGAATCGTAAAAAGAAAAAACAAATTGTTCAGCCTGCTGATTCCATTTCTAATGAACCTCAGACTAAAACAGCTCCACAATCCAGAAAGAAACAGGAAAGATAGATGAAAACAATGCTGTATGTAATCATATCGGCTAACATAACTTTATCCCCTGACATGGTGTTCTTCACAAACTCGTTATCAGTAAGGTTGTACGATTAAGAGAAAAGCAGGTTACCCTTAATGCTTCAGCTATGCTAAAATTTCAATTCCATAAGGTACGATTAAGAGGCAATGCCTATCCTTCGTGGAGATGCTATTCGTTTATTTCAATTCCATAAGGTACGATTAAGAGTAGAAGTAGTAGAAGTAGCAGCATTAGATACTACATCCTCACTTTATCAACTCCGGTTATGTGTGACTGAAACTCCCGCCGCATTTGGTTGCAACTCCCGCCAGCCTTAAAAAAAAGCTGACGGGAGTTGTTTTTCCTGGAATGAGGATGTGACCCTTCCTGGAATAAGGCAAAATGGGGTACGATGTGGTATAATGGGGTTATTTCTGTAACTTTCCAAAAAAATATGTTTTTATCCCCCTATATATATAGGACCACTTATATTTTTTTCGTGGGGTTTATAGAAATAATCCCATTATACCCCATTACACCCCATTATCTGTATTGTTATGCATTTTATTTGCAATTATGGAGGAAATATTGCATCTTTCACACATCTCACTGACATTCCGAATCGCTTAGTATTATTATCCCACACTATATAGGTAACATCAAAGCTAAAGTACCAGTACCAGGCATTACTGATGCTGTACTCAGTGGAAGTCCACCAGAAACCAACTTCGCCAATATTGAAGTAGGTGCCATTGGTGCCACCGCGATCTCCTCCCGGAAGAGCGGAGAATCCGGTAAAATTGTTCAGCAACAGATTGTTGCCCACTGCACCTTCTATGGTGGAGGTTCTCCAGTAATCATGTGAGGCAAGCGCCTTGGGTACATTGACAATAAAGCTCCAATGGCTATCGGTATACTCTTTCAGAGCGGTCCATTCTGCATGGGTGGCTACATGCCATCCTACGGGTGCCAGACCGCGACTGTCGTTCACTGCATTCCAGTTATAGAGTTTACCATAGATGTATCCGTACTCTGCATTATCGTAATTATTGCACATGGCCGGTGACTGATATGCACCTTTCCACTCGTACACGTCGGCCACATACGGAATGCTTTCTCCGTTGCGAAACTTCGTGGTGTTGAGATTCCTTGCCATCCACCACTGATTGCCTATTTTAACCACCGGATAGCCATTCCCGTCAGCATCGCGACATATCACAAACTCGAAATTCTGGTTTTTGTCTCCTGTGGGCGAATCGGTTACCACTGTAGTATTATCACCCGAATAGGCCCGATAAAGTATTTGATCGCCCGAAGCAAAAGGTATATATCCTCCAATAGGTACCGGACTGAGCGGTGGAGCTTGCGTACCGGCAATTACAGGAGCAGTGGCGAAGCCGGCTTTACTGATTGCTTTGGCGCTGTACGAGTACCCCGGGCCTGTTACCTGAATTAGATAAGTGCCACCAGGCAACGACAACCGGAAGGTGTTAGTACCTTTAGTTACCTCTTTACTAACTTCGGCCAGCTTTTTGCCGTCCAGAGAAAAAACATCAATCCGGGCTTTACCTGCATTTTTTGCCAAGAAAAAGATTGTGGCCTGATCAACAATGGGATTGGGAAATATCTGCATTGATTCCGGATCTGCCATTACCTGACCCACAGAGGAAATCTGGTCGGACAGAATCAATACATTCCCCGGATATATGGTGAGCGACAATCCTTTGTTCAGATTCCTCACCACCACACTGTCATAAGAGCTGCTTACTCCACTTGCTGTAAAACTAATGGTGTATTCAAGAGCAAGCGATGTGACAGGCTTTGCCAGAAAAAACATCATTACCGCAGCAAACCGGACGAAGTAGAATCTTGTTTTCATACGCTTGATTTTATAATTGAAAGAACTTGTAAGGCAAGAAAATAAACAATTTATGAAATCCTGACGATTATAAATATATAACAGTATATTGCAGAATTAGTTTTCTATCAGGAGTGAATTAAATATTATATTTAATTTAATAAACTAATGGATTAACAGCGCTTTACAATAAAAATAATCAGAAATATATACTCACCCAGGTAATTTAAACCCGGACCACAGAAATATGATTGAAATAATATTTCGTTCTTAAAATCCTGGAATATTTTAGTTTAAAATCAATTAAATATTTCTTCCATTAACAACCTACTTTCATTCTTTTTTGTTATAGCCTAATGTGTGAACTCATATTAATCTAAATTAATGCAACAATACGAGTACCCTTATGTGAGGAACCGGAAGCAAAATTCGTTTTCATTATGAGAATAAGTACTATTCGCAAATACATCTTTGTGACTATATGTCTGATTCGGTGTTGGGGGGTACAAGCTCAGAATATCAGGTCTACCAGCATTCACGTTGATAAGGCTGGTTCTTTGTCAACATTGATCTCATCGGAAGATAAATACTCAATTACAGATCTGACTCTATCCGGATATCTAAACGGGAGTGATATCGAATTTATCCGTGATATGATCGGGCGTACTGTTCTTGACAGTATAACACCGGGAATAGTATCCATGCTTAATCTGGAAGACACGAACATTGTGAAAGGTGGCGATGCCTATATTTATCTTTTTGAATACAGCTGTTATGATTATACGAAAGATAATTCCATATCAAGTAGCATGTTCCGGAATCTGAGTAACTTAACCTCGCTGACTCTTCCAAAGAGCATCAATTATATAGGAAGCAATGCTTTTAATGGTTGTGCAAGACTAACGTCAATCCTTATTCCAACAGGGGTTACCACAATCAATGCCGGAGCTTTCAGTAATTGTACCGGATTAAGCTCAATCACAATTCCAAATACTGTTACAACTATTGGTAACAGTGTTTTTTATAACTGTTCAGCATTAGCCTCTATTGCTATTCCTGACGGAATTACCTCTATTGGCGATAAAACATTTGACGGCTGTACGGGACTGGCATCTGTCACCATCCCCGGGAATGTAAAGACGATAGGCTATGATGCATTTGCCAATTGCACTGGACTTCCAGAAATACATTGTAAAGCATTGACACCACCAAACGTGGCTTCTACAACCTTTACCGGAATAATTAAAACCTGCAGCAAATTATATGTTCCAAAGGGAACATCGACTATTTACAGAAGTGCTATTGGCTGGAGCGGATTTGCCAATATCATTGAAGAAGAATCGACATCTATTCCTCAAACTCCGGTTATAGGTATAAAAGTATATGTATATCAGGGTGAAATAGTGGTAACAGGTGCCGGATCAGGAGATGAAATTACTGTTTATTCCACAATAGGAACTACGTTACAAACCATTAAAGCAACCGGAGATGAAATTAGAATAATGGTCCCTGCTCACCAGATGTATCTGATTAAAATTGAGGATAAAACATTTAAAGCTGCTTTATAAGTCTGTAAAACAGAAACGCCCATTATTCAATCTTAAAGATAACAAAAAAGTGCAGAGGAATAAACTCCCCTGCACTTTCCTATCGCAATGCGTTGCTTAACGCTAATTTATTAATACTTAAAAGCTGCTGATTTTACATAGATTTTGTAATCCTTGATCATACCCGGACACTCTTTCTCGGCACGGGGAAGATAACGGAAGCCTGTTATTACAGCTTCTTTACCCAGATCGATAACCACCTGATGCGGATAAGATGCATTGTCTACCGCACTCCAGAAAGTAGATTCCTGCAAATCGAAGATCTTATCAGCAGTACGGTTACCGCTGCGAGTCTCTTCACTGTCAGCATACAGGATCTTCCAGTTTTCCCGGGAAAGCGGCTGACCATCAGCTCCCAGTACATGCAGTTCGGCAACGGATGCCACATTGCTGCCATCGAAAGCGGATAATCCTTCCAGACAGAAATAACGGCCCTTTACCTCTTTGCCAAACTTCACTTCCTGCCAACCATTACGAAGGGTGAAAGTGCCTTGTGCTACAGCGGTTTCATTCTGAAGATCGAGTTTCTGTCCATCTTTACGATGTGTTTCAGGAGCTTTTTCACGCAACATATCCAGAATTGGCTTGCTCAGCCCTTTTATCGTTGCTTGTTTAGGTCCTTTAAGATCGAGCACAATAATTTCGTTCTCTCCTTTCTTTAACCAGCATCCAGGCATGTAAAGGGTTTGCTGTGGACCAATCTCCCAGAAACGTCCCATAGCATGTCCGTTTACCCAAACCTGTCCTTTGCCCCAGGTTTCCATATCAAGGAAGGTATCACCTATTTTCTGAAGGTTAAAAGTAGCACGATAATAAGCAGGCATGCTTTGCTTGCCTTTTGCAATATATTTCTTATTCAAAGCAGACTGATAGTCATCAGGGAGATTGTATACGGTCCAGTTCTTCAGACTAACGGCATTGCCAGTGGAAATCAGTTCCACCTTTTGAGTGATCCCCTTGCGATCGTGGATAGACTTATCAAAGTTTACACGTCCCATAGCTTCAATCAGAATATCCAGTCTTGCTCCGGCTTTCAGTGCAGGAAGATCTACACGGTCTTCTCCATGACGGCGGTCGAGACGGGCAATCAGTTTGCCATTGACATAGATTTGTGCCCANTCGTGCATTTCTGTAATANCTAATGTAGTTCCGGCTTTTACTGCAGGCAAAGTAGTGCGGTAGAGAATGCTTCCCCATCCCTGATCAAACTGCTCCATCGGTTTGATATCTACACTTTTTTTCGGTGCGGGAAGGTTCGCAAACAAAGGAGCTGCCTTCTCAAATTTAATCTCTGGTATCTCAATTACCGGATATGCTGCAGGAACATCGGCTAGTTTCTCTCCCGGAGCCACATATTTGGAAAGAAGTTCGCGCAATTGCCAGAACTTGGGCGTTACATTTCCTGATTCATTAATCGGGGCATCATAATCATAAGAGCTGCACATTGCGGAATAAGCCGGATTATTGGCACCTCCCCAGTGTCCGAAGGTGGTTCCTCCGTGAGTCATATAAAGACTGAAAGAGATATTCTGATCAAGCATATCCTTGAGTCCGGCAACCATTATGGCACCATCGCGGGTTTCGTGCTTGCGTCCCCAATGATCGAACCAGCCTGACCAGAACTCACTGCACATAAGTGGTGTTTCCGGGCGGAGTTCTTTCAGTTTTTTAAACTGGCTATCAATATTGGCGCCTGTACCAAAGTTCATTGTCCACAACAGATCGTCGAGCGCATTATTTGTGAAGTTAGAACTCCAGTCGCACTGGAAAAGAGGAACCTCAGTGAAACCCGATTCACGAACAATATCGCGGATAGCAGTTACATAAGGTTTGTCTGTTCCATATGAGCCATATTCGTTTTCCACCTGTACCATGATGATGTTACCACCGCGGGTAATCTGCAGATCGGCCAGTTGCTTGCCAATCTCTTTCATAAACTTCCGCACGCGCTCCATGTAATAGGTATCCAGCGTACGCAGTTTTACATCTTTTTTCAGCAACCACCAGGGTAGTCCACCCATCTCCCACTCAGCACAAACATAAGGTCCCGGACGCACAATGACATACATACCATGTTTCTGAGCCAACCTACAAAAACGAGCAATGTCCTTGTTTCCGGTAAAGTCATACTCATCAGGTTTCTGCTCGTGCAGATTCCAGAACACATAGAGACAAAGCGTGTTCATACCCAGAGATTTACACATCTCAATGCGGTGTTCCCAATAAGCATCGGGCACACGCGGATAGTGTATCTCCGCTGCTTTAATAACAAAAGGCTTACCATTTAACAGGAATGTGTTTTTCCCGGCCTCAAAAGTTCCTCCCGAAGACTTTGTCTGCGCATTTGTGCAAACAGCCATGCTCAGGGCGAACATAACCAATAGTGATCTAAATAAATATTTCATATATAAAAATTAAATAATTGCTCTCATTTTCCGGGACATTTATCCCACTACTTCTATCCGGCTTCTGCCATTTACTGTTTTCTCTACCCGTATCTGCGTGGCAATGTGTTCATTCATTTCGCTCACGTGAGAAATGACACCAATCTTACGTCCCTGTGTCTGAAGTCGTTCAAGTGCATCCATAGCCATACGCAACGTATCTGCATCGAGCGAACCAAACCCTTCGTCAATAAAAAGGGATTCCACCTTCATGCGGTTTGAAGACAGAGAGGACAACCCTAACGCCAATGCCAGAGAGACAAGAAATGATTCTCCTCCCGAAAGTGTATGCACACTTCTTATTTCACCCAGCATATCCAAATCTACCACCTCAAGACCCAGTGTATCGGTAATCCGTTTCAGTTCATAGCGTTTGGAAAGCTCCTGTAATTGCTTATTGGCATAAGTAAGCAACACATCGAGCGTGTAACCCTGCGCTATCTCCTTGAACTTGGACCCGGTAGCCGAACCAAAAAGTTCGTTGAGCTTCTTCCAGTTCTCAGACAACGACTCCCTTACGGGAAGCTCTTTTTCAAACTTCTTCAGTTTCTCCTTTCCAGCTTTATAGGCTGCAAAAACAGCATCAATCTCACCGTTACGCTTCATCATTGACTCCAGTCGTCCGGTAACTCCCTGCAACTGAATCTGCAGTTTTTCTATGGTTTCGTCCTCACCTTGCGGACGAATCTGAGCCGACTGATGCAATGTCAGCCTCTTTTGCCGCTCGACCAAGGTAGCACGAATGGTTATTTCGTTCTTTCTCAACGCATCGAGCGCCTGCTTCTCCGCAGTGAGCCAGGCACTCTCTTTCTGCAAAAGTTCAGTCAATATCTCTTTGGTAATCGCTCCGTTCTTTTGAGTAATCCATTCATCAACATTCATTTGCAGTTGCCGACTGCGTTCTTCCAGACGTGCAATGGTGGCACTCGTCTCTTTGATTGCCCCTTTCAGACTTTCACTGTTGGCCGTAATTCTGTTCTGCTCCTCTGTCAGTTTCCTGAGTTCTTCTTCTACAGTTCTCTTTTCTTTCTGAAAAGAACCGGCAACCTCATCAGCCGGCTTACCACCGAGAAGTTTCTTCCTTTCGCCCAACAGTTCATTATATTCAGCACGGTAATCATTCAATTTCGCCTGCTTTTCCTTCAGACTTCTGACTGCTTCTTCCTGATTCTTTTTCTCAGCAGCAAGAATAGTTTGCTGATTGATACTCTTTTCTCTTACCAACGTAAGAGCTTCCAGATTATTGTTCCACTCAGCAGCCACCTTCTGAAGTTTAATCTGAAGTTCCCCCTGCTCAAACTCCACTTTCCATAAAGGCAATGCAGCAAGATAAGACTCTGCATCGGCAAATGCGTCTTTGTATTGCAGGTTATAGCTCTCCAGCATTGTAGCAAGGCGGGTAATTTCCCTACCAGATTCTTCTATCGCAGCGCTCAATCCCTCCAGTTGTTTTTTCATAGCCTCTTTGGCTTGATTTAGTTCCTCTTCTTCCAGGTTCTTTTCGCTACTTATTTCCTCTTTGTACAATGGATGATGCAGACTTCCGCACACCGGACAAGGTACTCCATCCGAAAGTCTGGCACGCAAGGTAAGAATCTCAGCCGGAAGCAGTTTATCCAGCCTTTCAGCCTCCTTCCTGACAACCTCAAGTTTTAGTTTGTCACCCTCTAATACTTCCTTTCTGCTTTTCAATATTCTCTCACTGTTAGCCGATTGTTTAAAGGCTATTTGAGCAACATTCAATAAATTCACAATCAGTTCAGTCCGGGGTACCAGTTCTTTATAGACACTTTGAACCTCAAACCATTTATTTAAGTTATTCAGTTTAATATTCTCTTGTTCAATCAGTTTTGATGTATTAATTATATTTCCATCGACTTTCATCCTGAATGCTTCGGCAGCATCGTACTCTTTTTTAGCCTGAACGCCGTTACGCTTTACGACCTCCAGTGTGGCATCCAGATTTCGTGCCCGCAGAATCTCAGGCTCTGCTTTTTCGAAAGCCTCATTCACCTTCTGCTGATTCACCTTACAGGCATTTAGTTTATCTACAGCTACAGTAAGCAACTCTGCGTTCTTCTTTTCTTCCAGTTGCTTTGTCTGTAAACTGTTCTTGTAGGCAGTACACTGTTTTAATGAAGTTTGCTGTTCATTATACACATCCCGAATTTCCTGCACCTCATCTACCTTGGTCACATATTCATAGCGTGATTTCGCTCCTTCAATGGCAGCCTTAGCCGCGGTAAGCTGATTTTCCGCCAGTGTCAGCTCCTGTTTCAGCTCCTGTTCCTGCCTGATCCAGGCAATCTTTTGACTCAGTACTTCAGAATCTTTTTTTGCCAGCACGGAGCCATCTGCCATTTGCTTCCGTTCCTGATCCAAAGCCTCCAACTGTTCATCGGTAAGCAATTCAATCCCCTTAATCTGATCTTTCAGTATATTCAGTTCCATCTCAGCCACCTTTGTCTTCTGATAGATAGACTGTGAGATACGGGAATAAATATCTGTCCCTGTTAGTTTCTCCAGCAGTTCAGCCTTTTCGCCTTGCCTGGCTTTGAGGAAAGTGGCAAAATCTCCCTGCGCCAGTAATACGGAGCGGGTAAACTGATCGAACGTCAGACCAATCAGCGCCACAATCTGTTTCATCAGTTCAGTCTTTGTTCCTTGCTCCTGCACATTCGTAGTCAGATTCAGCAACGTCATTCCTACATTTCTCAATCGTCCATTGGCCTTGTTCCCGGCTCTACCCGACAACCAGGTGGAACGGTAATGATCTCCATCAAGTGATACAAAGTCCACCTCTGCCATACCCTCTACAGCTCCCCTGCGAAGAATATTCCTGCTGTCCTTCAGAGTGATGGCATCGTTCTTATTATCCTGAATATTACTGTTGCTGCTTATGCTGCTCAACCGGGGAGTGGTATCAAAAAGAGCCAGACACAAGGCATCCAGTAAGGTTGATTTTCCCGACCCTGTACTCCCGGTAATAGCAAAAATACCAGCCGACTGCAGTGGTTCCTTTGTAAAATCAATTTCAAAATCCCCTTCCAGAGAGGCCAGGTTTCTTCCTCTAATTGCTAATATCTTCATGTTCTATTTCAAGGATAACGCTTTGCAGCAAATTCTTCATCGTATCAGGCATTTCTTCACCTCCATATTGTTTCTCAAACTCCATTCGTGCAATCTCCATTGGCGTGATAGTTTGCAGTTCTTCATAGGAAAATGTCCTTGCTTCTGCGTCTCCTCCCTGCTGAACGGCACTTAATCTTGCCAATCGTACCGACCTGTCTTTCAGAGCCTCTTCTATCCTGTAACGAAGTGATGGTTCAGGTTCTGTAATCAATACCTTTACTTCCAGATAAGGAGAACTTTCCGTGATCTCTCCTTCAGGAAGCAAGGCTATTTCCTCCAGAACTGCCTCCATTGGCTTTGCTTCATCCGGAATGCTTAGCACCTTTACGGGCGCATCAAAAAGCAGTTTCTCTATCTTCGTAAGGAAGGTATCGTCAATCTCCACCAGCACCACGCTTTGCTTGTTATTCTTCTCCGCAAACGACATAGGTAAAGGTGCACCGGCATAACGCACCTCTTCACGACCACAAACCTGCTGTCCCCGATGTAAGTGCCCCAAAGCCGTATAAGCAATTTCGTTTGAGAAGGCATCAGGCGACACACACTCCACGCCACCTACTACAGTACGTTCAGAGCGGTCGTTTTCCGAAACAATACCTCCGGAAATATGTAAATGCCCCATAGCCACAATAGCCTGATTGGGCTGTCTCACATTTAAAGCCTCTTGTAGCAAAGCCTCGTACATTGCCTTCACCCCCAGCGGATAACTCTCTGCTTCAGGATAATCTCCCTGCCGCAGATAAGGAACAGCCATACACCAGGCAACCACTTCGCCTTCTTTGATGAGCGGAACAAGGAGACGCCGATAGTCTATTTGTCCATCGTCCATACGCTTTACAAGACCTCTGATTGTGATATTCATCTCTTCCAGAAGAGGATTGGGTGCTTCGAGCCGTGCAGCCGAATCATGATTACCGGCAATCACCACTACCTGCAAAGCTGCATTGTCAGAAGTAATTTCTCTGAGAAACCGGTAGAACATCTTTTGCGACTCGGCAGATGGGTTTGGAGTATCAAATACATCGCCTGCAACAAGCAACACATCCACATTCTGTTCGCGGATCTGGCATCTCAGCCACTCCAGAAACTGTAAATGTTCCGCTTTACGGTTATAATCAAAAAAGGTTTGTCCGATATGCCAATCGGCAGTATGAAGCAATCTAATCATGTTACCAAACTATTTCCTGCAAAAATAGTTTATTTTCTCAGAGTGTCATCACTATAGACAATTATAAAAGCAATTTGAATATTTTCAAGACCATAATGAACTATTATTCCACTTGCAGAGTGTGAGATTTCGGCCTCATTGCATGTCTTCCACAAACTTTAATGCTCTTGATGCATGCTTATAAACCCTAACCTGAGAACTGTGAACATATACCACCTTGCCACTTTTATCTACAATGTAAGTAACACGGCCGGGCATCAGTCCCATTAAGTTAGTTGGTACATTAAACAAAGCACGCACTTTGTTACCTTCATCGCTCAACAGTGGATAGAAAATTCTGTTATTAACAGCAAACTCCTTATGGCTCTGCACAGACTGGCTACCAATGCCAATAATCATCGCATCTGCCTCATTGAAGGCATCCAGATTATCCCTGAAAGCCCATGTTTCACGCAGGCTAGCAGGTCCGCTATCCTTATCATAGAAATAAATCACTAGTTTCCTTTTTCCAATCACGGAATCAATAATAAAAGCATTTCCATTCTGGTCTTTCAGTGAGAAGGAAGGAAGCATACTCCCTACCCCAATTTTTGTTTTCACCACACCAGATTCTTTAGTTTGCGTAAATCCGCTAAAATCGAAATAGAATATAAGCAACACTGAATAGATTATCAGGTAGCTTCTATAATAATTCCGTACTTTCTTGTATTTGGGATGATCAACACAAAGACTTCCGATAATCCCTTTTAACTCACCAGCAAACACTGGTTTAATATTAATTATCCAACTGCTGGTGCTATATACAATCTTCCTGAACTTACTCCGGTAAGTAAGCAATGGCAATCCTAATGCTACGAAAAGAATCAGCCAGATATTGTCTAAAAGTAAGTTTATCATGATATTAAAGCTTTAGTCGTTAATAAATTTACCTAAATACTAAATATAGAACAGATTAAGCTATAATATGTTTCAATGCCGGGTGGTATTTTAGGACCTTTCTCCGGTTGTTATATGGCAGAGTAAAAATTTTGTCTGCAGAGATTCTATTGAATGAATATATTTTTTGAATGATAAGATCAATAATTTACCTAATTAATTTTCTTTTTCAGAGTAGATTACTTGTTAAAGAATAGTGTTAATCAACATGTATTTTTAGGTTTACAGAATATAATATTATAAAAAATAGTTAAACAATTAGCTATAAATTAACAACATATACTATCTTTGCAACCAAATTAAGTTAATTAAGTACGCTTATCAAAGTATAAACGAGAAAGTATCTGAAATAAAATAGAATATGACAGAATTTCTAATTAATCAATTAAAACGAATATGATGAAAAAAGTATTTTTACTATTAGCTGTGGCACTGCTTGCAAATGCAAATTATACACAGGGACAGGAAAAGGCTTTAAAGCAGTATGGATTTTGGGATAACTGGTTTATTCAAGGTCAAATTGGCGGGCAGTACACCTTGAGCGAACACTACAAACAATCTTCATTCGGTGATAAGCTGAGCCCTAATGCAGCTTTAGGTGTGGGAAAATTCTTTTCTCCGGAAATGGGTGCACGTATTCAGCTGGGTGGATGGACATCAGGTAACTATACAACGAACCATGCATACAATGTGGATTATCTGAATGTTAATGCAGATGCATTGTTTAACCTGACAAACATCTTTTTGCCTTATAAGGAAGACAGAACTTTCAATCTGATTGGCATCATGGGATTAGGTTATGTCAACCGATTCAAGAAAACATCCGAGAATATTAATGGCACTTCAAAATCCTTAGCACCTCGTATTGGTTTGCAAACAGACTTCAAACTAAACGATGCTGTTAGTCTGAACCTTGAAGCAAACGCAAACTTCTACCACGATAGTTTCAACGGAATCGTTGGCGGAACAAAGTATGATGCGCCTATAAATGTATTGGCCGGTATTACTTACCGCTTTAAAAACAGAGGTTTTAAAACAGTAGATGCTGCCGATCCTGCACTGATTCAGTCTTTGAACGACCAAATCAACGCACAAAGAGGCCAGATTGATGAATTAAAAGCATGCTGCGATAAGAAAGAGGTGCCTGCAGAACCTAAAACTATTATCAAAGAAGTTCCTGCAGAAAAAGCAGCTTTAAACTCAATGGTTTGTTTCCGAATTGGTAAGGCTAAAATTGATGCTACTCAGGAAGTAAGCATATACCAGGCTGCTCAGTATCTGAAACAGAACCCGGATGCTAAGATTGTTATCGCAAGCTATTGTGATAAGAAAACAGGTACAGCTAAGTTCAACCTGAAATTGAGCGAAAAACGTTCTGCTGCCGTAGCTAAAGTATTGAAAGAAAAATATGGCATTAACGAAAGCAGATTCATTTTTGAGAACAATGGTGACAAGAAACAACCTTTCTCTGAAAAGAATGCCTGGAACAGAGTAACAATCATGACTTCTAAATAAGAAGTTTGATATATAATTAATATAAATGGCTAAAAGTCTGGGTTTGTGAAAGTCCAGACTTTTTTGTTTATTAATCACAACTAAGGAAGCACTCAGATATTAATGCACCCTACTTAAAGAACCTTTTCATAAGCTCGCCGTAAACCCTGATCATACTTAACCTCCCCGCAATACAAGAATCCCAGATTGGATAACATCCTGAGCATATAATGATTATCAAAATTGGTATCAACCCTGAAACTGTATACTCCTTTCTCCAGGCTCAGAGCCTCCACCCTGTGCATAAATTCAGTAGCCACACCTCGTTGTTTAGCTTCATCGGCTACAGCCAGCCGATGAACCACCACATATAGCCCATTGCTTAACCATTTCCCGTCAATAGCTTCATAAGCAGGTTCACCATCGAATATAACCGCACCATAAGCAATTACACTCTCCTCACTACACAGCACATATCCATACACATGCTCAATATCGCTCGCAATATTTGCAGGAGCCGGATACCCGTTTTGCCATTGTTCACTATTCAGCCGACCCATCTGAGCTTGGGCTTGCTGAATGATTTCCCAGATACGTGCAGCATCGCTTTCTGTTGCTTTTCTGAATTGCATTGTCATATTTGTATTACTATTATTTCCATATATATCCTTTTCCTTATTATTCTAATTTGGTTTTATTGAACTATTCCTATCAGTTACAAGCGTAAAATTAATATTTAATGAATGAATCTCAAAACAAATGAAAGGTGTTTTTAAGATTCTCTCAGGCAATTATTAAGCAAATGTTAAAGTACATATACAGAAGAACTAATTCCCTGCATGCATTGTTTTAATATTAAATTCACAAGAAGCATTTTCCATTTACGGGTTAAACAAAGAAAAATTCAATAGGATTTAAATATGAATCGTGGAAGTGGAGATCAGAAACCACTATAAAAAACGAGGCAAGTCGAAAAGCCACATGAGTAGGGAAATTTAATCTATAACCTATGGCGAATTACAGAATAGAAGGAATTAAAAGTATGGGTCCGGTAATGGTGAAAATTTCGGACCGTTGGTGTAAACACCACAAGTAATTACTTAATAATATTAAAACTAAAAAACAAAGAAAGGATTTATCTGAAGCTACAGGAATTTCAGAAACCCTGATTCTTAAGTTTGCAAATATAGCATACCGTTAGCATAGGCGGCAAAAGCCGGAATTACTCCGAACCATTTAAAGCTTCAGGAGTAGATACAATTCCAGAGTTAAAACATAGAAAAACAGAAAACTTGACAGCTAAGATGGAAAAGTTGATAGATTAAGAAATTAAGCGTAAAAATTCCATCATCAAAAGAGGTTGAGAAACGGATTGCCAAAGCAAAAGGATTAACCAGAGTACTGAAATACGAGCCTTCAAGACATTTATTTCGTTAAAGAGATAGTCCATATTATTGTGTAAATGGGAAATAGCAGAATTCGGTTCTGCTATTTTTCATTTACACAAAGTTCTGAATAATTCCACATGGATAGCCCCTAGACAAAGTTATTCCCATCAAAACTTTCTTAAGCCAGTGTAACGACAGAGCGCAATATCCACAACATTTCTAAATGCTTTTTTGTTTCAGTAAGTTTTTAAAAATCCTTCAGCATATCTTTTACTTCTTCATGTTAGCAGTAGTGATTTTCTCTTTACTCATCTTTTGCCTTTTCATTTGCTGAAGTATCGTAGTTGCATATTCATTCTTCGGATCATAATACAAAGTTCTGTTTGCTAAATGACGAGTTAGTCCCTCATCTTTCATCATATAAGCACACTCTGTTAAGTATTCTAAAGCCTGACAATAAATAGACTCACCTTTTAAATCCTGCATAGCAACCATACTTCGACTTATTTCATAATAGGCCTTGTCAAATTTTGAATAATCCAGATGCAAAGTTCCTAGTTTCCAATACGCTTCTCCAAACCACAAATCAATAGGGACTTTATGCCCAATGTTTTTATAAGTAGAATCTAAAGAATTGACAATTTTTTGATACACCTTATAGCTCTCTTCACTATTTATCCAATAGCATGCTCTGGCATAGTTATTAAGTACAAAAAGGTTGGCTGGTTCTTTTTCCAAAGGAATTTTCAAAATATCAATTGCTTTTTGATATTCCTTTTGATTGTAGTAATAGATTGATTGTTTTATCTCTGCATCATAATAATCAGAAAATGATTCCGGGTCTTTTTGAATTTCTCCTATCGTATCTCCTGCATGAATTGTATCACCTAAACTTATCTTTGAATTTGCATAACTCACATGATATAAATCAACATCATGCCACTCGTTCATTAATGGGATGTCTGGTACCACATATTTCTTCTCTTGGCAATTTGCTGTCAGAAAATTAAAAGTTACAATTAATAGAATTAGATTTCTTTTCATTTACAAGGTTGTTCTTAGTTTATATTTTTATCGCTACCTCTCAAATCAACGATTGTATCACCTTTCTCTTTCCTGATCTGAGAATCCGCCCGAACAGTTTATACTCATTGAAAATAGCGTAAGTGCCAAAAAGCTTCTATTCATAGTTATATCTTTAGGTTTTAATTGTAAAGATAATAAATAAACTATGTAAAGAGATTATTTATGTAATAAATATAATGAGATGATCAATTTTCTCGTGCAGCATTCCCATAAGGTACGATTAAAGCCAGCGTGAAAAAAAGTAACTATTGTGTAGACGTTCGATTTCAATTCCATAAGGTACGATTAAAGCTTCTTTGGAGTTGTGATCGGGAACGACATAGAGTAATTTCAATTCCATGAGGTACGATTAAAGCCTACACAAAGGATTGCTGGGTTGCAAAAATGGATATGAAATTTCAATTCCATGAGGTACGATTAAAGCGAACTTATACTGCTTAGCAAATGCTTCATACTTACATTTCAATTCCATAAGGTACGATTAAAGCATTGCAAACAATATTAAATATCCTATCCACGATGATATTTCAATTCCATAAGGTACGATTAAAGCTCTTGTAGTGTCATAATATTCTATTTTTAAATTAGATATTTCAATTCCATAAGGTACGATTAAAGCGTCGAAATACTTTTATTACTACTTTGTCATTTTCAAAATTTCAATTCCATAAGGTACGATTAAAGCAATAACCGTTGCAATAACAAAGACTATACATGCCGCATTTCAATTCCATAAGGTACGATTAAAGCAAAGGTGCTGTTAAGGTTGTGGGAAAAGTGGCTAAATTTCAATTCCATAAGGTACGATTAAAGCAAAAGAGACGAAGCGCTATGCAGACGTTATTACTACATTTCAATTCCATAAGATACGATTAAAGCATTAATACGCTGATCAACCTGCATGCTAGCGAATTGATTTCAATTCCATAAGGTACGATTAAAGCTTCTTGTTAAGAAAACAGCTCTTTCAGTTCTGGAAATTTCAATTCCATAAGGTACGATTAAAGCGCTTGCAAGCATTGAAAAAGTTCGTAGTAGTCAACCAATTTCAATTCCATAAGGTACGATTAAAGCTATGAATAATAGCCCATCCAGCCCAATCCTTATTGCATTTCAATTCCATAAGGTACGATTAAAGCATTGTTATCTTTAATATATATACTTACCGGGCTCCAATTTCAATTCCATAAGGTACGATTAAAGCCTTTTTATTCAGCTGAAGCTAATGGTAATTCGGATATTTCAATTCCATAAGGTACGATTAAAGCTAAACAACAAAAAAAATGCCCCAATCTTCACAGACTATTTCAATTCCATAAGGTACGATTAAAGCAGTTCTTAACTGGCTCTTCCATCTATAAGAATATCAAATTTCAATTCCATAAGGTACGATTAAAGCATCTGGATGATAAGTCAGGCGGTTCTGTTCTGGAATTTCAATTCCATAAGGTACGATTAAAGCTTCTCATCAAGATGATATTAACCGTCCGAAGTTTTATTTCAATTCCATAAGGTACGATTAAAGCGAACCCGTTAACTATTTGTCTGGTGTTGCAAATGCATTTCAATTCCATAAGGTACGATTAAAGCTCACATCAGGTTGCTAACGCTGATTCTGTGTTAACAGTATTTCAATTCCATAAGGTACGATTAAAGCGTAGATAAAGCTATTTGACAAGCCCTCACCATTTTATTTCAATTCCATAAGGTACGATTAAAGCTTATCATTGTGTCCAAGACAATGTGCACCAACCAATTTCAATTCCATAAGGTACGATTAAAGCAATATTATACATTATATGAATATGATATTCATTCAGAATTTCAATTCCATAAGGTACGATTAAAGCTACGTTTACCATTTTTATCTATCATTCCAGTAAATATTTCAATTCCATAAGGTACGATTAAAGCGAAATTGACCGTGAAGCCGCTGCTGTTTCAGAAAAATTTCAATTCCATAAGGTACGATTAAAGCCAACTGATGAACGAAGGTCAGGCAACCGTGTACCACATTTCAATTCCATAAGGTACGATTAAAGCCCGCAATGGTGAAGGTTAACTACGTATGCCGTTCACATTTCAATTCCATAAGGTACGATTAAAGCTCGGTGAAGGTCCTCGCGGGCGTAGCCGTGAATGGGATTTCAATTCCATAAGGTACGATTAAAGCCTTGAGTCTCTTTATAACCTATCGGCCGACGGGCATTTCAATTCCATAAGGTACGATTAAAGCTAAGACCTCCACAGGTTTAGTAACAAGATTCATTTCATTTCAATTCCATAAGGTACGATTAAAGCAATTTGTATTAGTTAGATGTATGCAGTAAATGCGATTTCAATTCCATAAGGTACGATTAAAGCTAAAGTCAGCACCACTCGGCACTCTCCATCCCTTATTTCAATTCCATAAGGTACGATTAAAGCTGAATGATTTCTTCTGCCTTGCAAAGGAATCCTAATTTCAATTCCATAAGGTACGATTAAAGCGACAGGTACTGCAAATAAAGATTTGTCAATACCTTTATTTCAATTCCATAAGGTACGATTAAAGCGTATATCCAATATCATCGCTTGAATACTCGTCATAAAATTTCAATTCCATAAGGTACGATTAAAGCTGGTATTAGCTTGTCCATTGTCGTCAATAATCGAACCTTATTTCAATTCCATAAGGTACGATTAAAGCTGCGTTTTTCGCACGCGGACGTGGCCAGTCTCCCCGATTTCAATTCCATAAGGTACGATTAAAGCATAGTCCATTTTGGGATAAATACTTTCCACCTAAATTTCAATTCCATAAGGTACGATTAAAGCCAACTCATTATGAGAGTAACCTTTAATTCCTTCCTTATTTCAATTCCATAAGGTACGATTAAAGCACAGATAAAAGCCAGATAGAAGCAAAAATATCATATTTCAATTCCATAAGGTACGATTAAAGCTGTTCCAGTTGAGATATTTTGGATTTGATCTCCTACATTTCAATTCCATAAGGTACGATTAAAGCAGGAATTCCTGTTCCGGCATATATCACTAATAACCTAATTTCAATTCCATAAGGTACGATTAAAGCAGATGGAAGGTCTTCGTTCCGTACTAAGTTTAGGAAATTTCAATTCCATAAGGTACGATTAAAGCTTGGCCAAAGCATAGTAAGCCGTTACTGCTTTAATAAATTTCAATTCCATAAGGTACGATTAAAGCATAGATTTGCCAAGGAACTGTTAGTCACATTAGCAGAATTTCAATTCCATAAGGTACGATTAAAGCTAAATGGAGATGCTAATCTTCAGGCTATCCTTGACCATTTCAATTCCATAAGGTACGATTAAAGCATTGCTTGGGAAGGGCGTATTGAAAACCTTAAGGAATTTCAATTCCATAAGGTACGATTAAAGCACCGAATTGTTTAGCATTGTATGCCGCAGGGTAAGCATTTCAATTCCATAAGGTACGATTAAAGCGAAGATGCTGCTCATAACAGAACTACTGTCAACCCTATTTCAATTCCATAAGGTACGATTAAAGCTTCTCTAACATAATCATGCATCGGAATACGAACCAATTTCAATTCCATAAGGTACGATTAAAGCGAAGCAAAGAGAAGATGCGAGGGAATTGATAAATATTATTTCAATTCCATAAGGTACGATTAAAGCTGTCCTCTGGTTGGCGTTGCTCTGATATTGAATCTTATTTCAATTCCATAAGGTACGATTAAAGCACTGAAAGTTTGGCGCATTCAAATAGCTGCTTCTCAATTTCAATTCCATAAGGTACGATTAAAGCCGTACGTACTTCGATACATAAGAGGGAGCGTTTGTTATTTCAATTCCATAAGGTACGATTAAAGCATAAGATAAGTATAAAAATATATATAGTGTAAAGAGATTTCAATTCCATAAGGTACGATTAAAGCCAAAAACAGATAAGAACAGAACGTTTCACACCGAGCTTATTTCAATTCCATAAGGTACGATTAAAGCGAAAACATTTGGTTGTGATGTGCAACGGAAAACCGAATTTCAATTCCATAAGGTACGATTAAAGCTGTAATAAGAGCAAACAACATCTTCCGGTAAGCTCTCGATTTCAATTCCATAAGGTACGATTAAAGCACGCACAAGCCCTATTATTGACACATCTCCAACAGATTTCAATTCCATAAGGTACGATTAAAGCACATGGAACAATTTAAAAAGAATCCAATCCTTTTAATTTCAATTCCATAAGGTACGATTAAAGCCGTAATTTCAGACTTTAACTCATTAATATTAACAATATTTCAATTCCATAAGGTACGATTAAAGCCCCTGCTATTTCCTATAATAAAAGAGTTCTAGCAGAATTTCAATTCCATAAGGTACGATTAAAGCCATCTCCCGACCTTCCTACGTATACCGGAACCGAATTTCAATTCCATAAGGTACGATTAAAGCAAACTAGTAATTATGAAGGAGTAGTTACAGGTAAATTTCAATTCCATAAGGTACGATTAAAGCTCGGCTGTTAGAAAACCGAAGGATAGAGCTAGATTTATTTCAATTCCATAAGGTACGATTAAAGCAGTTCAATCATTTGTCTTACAATAAAATACTTGATATTTCAATTCCATAAGGTACGATTAAAGCTGGAGCTTTGGTTCATACTCTTTCTCAAGCTTAGACCAATTTCAATTCCATAAGGTACGATTAAAGCCCAGGCGTGAAGTAAATGTTCGTCGCCGTTACTGAATTTCAATTCCATAAGGTACGATTAAAGCGTACTAAGTTTATTATCATCCTTTTGCTAGTTTTGGCATTTCAATTCCATAAGGTACGATTAAAGCTTGTGATGGGTAATTCTGGGATTCAAGTTACGACAAGATTTCAATTCCATAAGGTACGATTAAAGCATAAGATCAATAAATTAATTATTGAATGTGAGACAAATTTCAATTCCATAAGGTACGATTAAAGCTTATCACGCAATCGCAAAAGCTACACGTTTGAATTATTTCAATTCCATAAGGTACGATTAAAGCTAATAAGTCTCCTTGTTCTATCAATGTTGTAACTTATTTCAATTCCATAAGGTACGATTAAAGCAAAGTCAAGCACAAAGCAGGGCTACAATAACAACGAATTTCAATTCCATAAGGTACGATTAAAGCTTATATGTGTTTTGAAAGTGAAACAGATTATTTAATCATTTCAATTCCATAAGGTACGATTAAAGCTATTCTTTATTCACTCTTTCAACTTCTCTGTAATCATTTCAATTCCATAAGGTACGATTAAAGCTCCAATACGGGCAAAGATTTAACTTTGTCTGATATATTTCAATTCCATAAGGTACGATTAAAGCAACAGAAAGCCGATATATAGCAAAAAAAGAATGTCCAATTTCAATTCCATAAGGTACGATTAAAGCTTCAGGTACAATGAACATGATAGATCAGTGAACAGAATTTCAATTCCATAAGGTACGATTAAAGCACAAGTTAGGCGGTAAAAAATATCGTGGAAATGATTTATTTCAATTCCATAAGGTACGATTAAAGCCAAATGCAGCTGCTGCAGGAATAACCAGACTTCTTAATTTCAATTCCATAAGGTACGATTAAAGCGAAGAAAAGTTCTGTATAGATGGGTACATTGCCAAATTTCAATTCCATAAGGTACGATTAAAGCGCATATTTAAAACACCTGTCAAAAGCGTTTTTAAATTTCAATTCCATAAGGTACGATTAAAGCCAGTAAATTAACGCAAGAGGAAAAGTTTTGTATAGAATTTCAATTCCATAAGGTACGATTAAAGCTTATTTAATAAATGCGGTTCTATGATATTTGATATTAATTTCAATTCCATAAGGTACGATTAAAGCTAGCTGATGCATCTATTACACTAATTGATGTAATCGATTTCAATTCCATAAGGTACGATTAAAGCTAAACGCAAGGATAATGATTATTATCTGTATAATGCATTTCAATTCCATAAGGTACGATTAAAGCGATCTCCCGTATTTTTGCCTTGTTTAAAACTTGGTTATTTCAATTCCATAAGGTACGATTAAAGCCAAATAGGAAATTTTCAAACCCGTAAGTACCTTCTTCATTTCAATTCCATAAGGTACGATTAAAGCGTCTGAATGCCGGATTTGATCCTGAGATTCTTTCTATATTTCAATTCCATAAGGTACGATTAAAGCTCAACCTTTGATAAGATTGCTGCAAAAGAAGTAGATATTTCAATTCCATAAGGTACGATTAAAGCTTTACTTCCGGTCGTCTAGGATCAGGTTTTAAAATAATTTCAATTCCATAAGGTACGATTAAAGCAATGTGGTACAGTTGGAGCTATAATTGATATACCTATATTTCAATTCCATAAGGTACGATTAAAGCTTTCCCCTCAATATTATACATGCGGTGTGTACGGTATTTCAATTCCATAAGGTACGATTAAAGCTAAGATCAATAAATTAATTATTGAATGTGAAACAAATTTCAATTCCATAAGGTACGATTAAAGCAACAAACGAAAGCAGAGTATTACAGTAGCTTAATATTTCAATTCCATAAGGTACGATTAAAGCTTGCATACCTGACTATGAGGGAAAATGATTTAATGAAATTTCAATTCCATAAGGTACGATTAAAGCTTGATATGCTTGAGACAATTAAAATGAATGAATTAATTTCAATTCCATAAGGTACGATTAAAGCAAGTCAAGCACAAAGCAGAGCTACTATTACAACTAATTTCAATTCCATAAGGTACGATTAAAGCGCCGAAATTGGTTTAAAGATTGCAGATCTGAATCAGATTTCAATTCCATAAGGTACGATTAAAGCCTGTATGCAAAGAGTACGGAGCCGTTGAAAGACTGTTATTTCAATTCCATAAGGTACGATTAAAGCTAAGTACTTTGATTTAGCTATTGTTGATCCTCCTTAATTTCAATTCCATAAGGTACGATTAAAGCAAAGAGTTAACAACAGAAATAGTATATCTTCCTTTATTTCAATTCCATAAGGTACGATTAAAGCCCCACTACTCTGCGCCTTTGATATTTGATCAATCAATTTCAATTCCATAAGGTACGATTAAAGCTAAGCGACTTAGAACATTTGAGCTATGCCAATATTGAATTTCAATTCCATAAGGTACGATTAAAGCATTTAATCCATGTGTATGTAGTCGCTCCGCTATCTCATTTCAATTCCATAAGGTACGATTAAAGCTTAATTTCATTTTTATCTAATCAGTTTGTAAAAAAATTTCAATTCCATAAGGTACGATTAAAGCTTCGATCCAAAGTATGTAGATGTTATCATTAACAGAATTTCAATTCCATAAGGTACGATTAAAGCCATGTAGAAAGTTGAACTGGAAGTCCATACTTTTGTCATTTCAATTCCATAAGGTACGATTAAAGCAAGCTAGTGCCTACGATACGGAACAATCTGTTATTGAATTTCAATTCCATAAGGTACGATTAAAGCCCCACTACTCTGCGCCTTTGATATTTGATCAATCAATTTCAATTCCATAAGGTACGATTAAAGCTAAGCGACTTAGAACATTTGAGCTATGCCAATATTGAATTTCAATTCCATAAGGTACGATTAAAGCCATGTAGAAAGTTGAACTGGAAGTCCATACTTTTGTCATTTCAATTCCATAAGGTACGATTAAAGCAAGCTAGTGCCTACGATACGGAACAATCTGTTATTGAATTTCAATTCCATAAGGTACGATTAAAGCTTTGCGATAATCTCTGCTTCTTCTCGACTAAAGCATATTTCAATTCCATAAGGTACGATTAAAGCCGGCTACTCTAAGGTCTGAAGCCTGAACCAACACATATTTCAATTCCATAAGGTACGATTAAAGCACCGAACCTGCACTCCCTGAGGCTGCACTCCCTGATTTCAATTCCATAAGGTACGATTAAAGCTACGGTAATATGACTGAACGACAGATTAGTGATGCTAATTTCAATTCCATAAGGTACGATTAAAGCTCTTCGATCGACACAAAACTTAGTGTTGTATATCAATCGAATAGCTATTGCAAAAATAGTAATTTTCTTTCGAAAATGTGTCGATCACCAATAATATAAAAATCACAGGTGATCGACATATATGATAAATGGTTGATTTTCAACAAGTCAAAGAACGAATATATGTTCTGCAGAGAGTAGAATGAATCTTTTAAAGACAGACTGACAACCATCTATAAGAAAATATCTATGCTACTACGCTCTTTACCAACGATTTGTTTCTCCGTCCACGTAATGTCTCTTCCTTTGAAAATGATAATGCTGTCATCTTCCTCTTTCATAAACTTCTTGGCGAAGATTAATAACTCATGAAGTCTAACTTCTGATATCTCACCCTCAAAAACGGAATTCTGAATCCAGTTAAGATATTTACGACAGAGCTTTAACATCTTGGCCACCCGTTTCTCTCCAAAATCATACACAAGAATCACATACATAACTACCAATACATTTTAAAAGGTTTGTACTCTTCTATCTTGAGCAAATGTTTAGTCAGCTTATAACATTCAAGTTTTATCAGATGCCGGTAACTGACATTGCGTTTCAAGCTGCGATGCTGAATGGTTTCCTGAAGTCTGTCTTCCAGAGCTTTCACAAAGATCTTTTTTCCTGACGAGTTCAGCAAACATTTATTCAGTTTCTTATCAAAATGCTTCTCCTGTATCTCTTTTTTGTTGAGCACTTTAAATATAACACGGTCAACGATTATAGGTTTAAATATTTCCGCTACATCAAGGGCCAGCGAATATCTTCTTTCACCCGGAGTATGAAGGTAACTGATTGTAGGGTTCAGTTGCGTTTGATGAATGGCACGCAAACAAAGCGTATAGCAAATCATATTACCAAACGAGATCAGCGCATTTACTTCATTGCGGGGAGGTTGTTTTGTACGATTCCCCATCTCAAAATCGTTCAGAATCAGGTTGAATGCATCATAGTAAGTCTGACGAATCATTCCTTCTATTCCCATCAGCTCCTCCACTGTATTCGATTGAGTAATTTTCTCTGAATAGGCTTTAATCAAATCCATGATATCTTCCATGTCCTTGCCTCTCCTATTATAATACTGAAGATTTTTTAGCATATTAAAGGCTGCTCCTTCAATAAATTTCTGAGCAATAACAAGCCGTCTCTTCTTATCCTGATAAGCAGACGTCTGAGCCAGCAGCATTCTTCCCGACAAAAGAGAATCGCGAGGCATAAATGAGCCGGTATAGTTCTCATAATAATCAAAGAAATGTACCGCAATATCTTTCTGACCGAGGAAGTTGAACAAAGCACTGTTGGCTGTTAACGAACCAAAAGCGTAAAACTCATTAATATCCTCAACCGGAAGATAACGTGGACTTCCATGAACAGGAGAATCCGCTTCCGAATCAGATACAGGAGTAAACTTTAAAGTATTGTCTCGTCTTTCTAATAAACCCGGATTGAATAAATAATATGTCTTTTTCATTCTTCTTCCTCCCTGCTGTAACAGAAATCATAATAACTACAACTTTTACAGATACGCTTTTTCTCTAAAGGGGGACATTCCTCACTGTCAATAATCACTTTTATTTCCTTCTCCATAGAAAGAATTGTTTCCCTGTCAATATCGGTTAGCAAAACAGTATCCGTCTTCCTTAGTACCGGATATTCCAGGACACCGATTATCCCAACAATTCCATTTCGTTCAAATACATACAGATAATATTTCAGCTGCCATTCGTGTGCCCTATCCACCTTATCCGATTTCTTTATCTCATGAATCACCTTGTTCTTAGGATCATAAAAGTCAACCTTTATCCCATCCATCTCCACTTCTTCATATTTAGAAGAACGTTGCGGATAAGATTCCTCATGGATAAGCTTACCTTCAAAGACAAGATCTGAAGTCGGTTCCATATTTATTCCACTAGCAAACAGCCAAAGCTTTCGTTTGCATACCTGATAATAGTTGAAATGGGTTCCTGTTATTTGCATTGTTATATCTAATTGTCACAGGCTAGTCAAATCTTCAGATCTTTCTTCAATATCTAACTGCAGTCCAAGTTTATCATCATACTTTTTATCAATAACATAGTATGATTGTTCTTTTATTAATTCATTTCTAAGCAATTGAAAAGCAGATATATCGTGATGAATCTCGTCCTTGGTTATTAAAGAAATAAATCGCCGCTTAGATATAGAAACCTTTAAAGCTTCAGCTTTGATAAATCTATTTGCTTCTAGTAAATTGTTGTATTTATTCACCAAATTAGCAGGAAGTACCTTCACTCCATCAAATTGTTTCTCAAATTCTTCTTCGCGATGTGAATCATAAATAAATGGAGCAAGGTTTTCTTTCACGTCAGCCTTCAAATGAGTATAAACTCTGTCAAAATCGTCTTTATCTTTATCAGACCAATCAGGGTATACTATATCTATATAGGTTTGCAAATCAGATTCTGCAATTATTCCTGAATTACGAGATTCAATTTCACGAAGTACCTTTAAAGTGCGAATTATTATTTCTTCATTCTTATAGATGTATTTATCAACATCATTACGCTCAGAAAATACGATACAATCGCATGGTGGGCGATATAGTCCATTAATACGATGCCGATTTACCCGTCCAAAACGTTGCAACAAAGCATCAAGCGGAGCTGGTTCGGTAAAAATGACATCGTAATCAATATCCAAACTGACTTCAATAGCTTGTGTCCCTACTAATAACCTGACGTCATCTGATTTTAAATCCGACTCTTTCTTATTTCTATCAAGACCATTAAAAGCACTATGGAGAAGAACCTTTCTTGAAGTCTTTAAACTATTATAAATGATTTGTGCTTGTTTGACTGTGTTACATACGACCAAAACTTTATCCTCTTTATTCAATCTCTGCTGAATGTCAGCAATGTGATCGGAAAGCAATCCTTCAACTACTTTAATGCGATGACGAATAAACGATTGATATAACAAATCATCAGCACTAATTTCTGTAAAAGTTCCAATTGCATTAGCAAATTCTTTTTTCAAAAAAGTAGGTAATGTAGCTGTCATCAAGCAAACATTTACATTCAGAAATTTAGTTGCAAACTCAATCAATACTTTGATTTGTGCAGTTACCTCTGGATCATAAGCATGAATTTCATCAAAAATGAAATAACCGCCACTCATTTCAAAAATCCCTTTTTCAAATCCTTTCAATCCGAAAATCGATTTTAAAAGCTGGAACGGCGTGACCACTTTTAATGGATGGACTAAGGCACGGTAACTATCTTTTAGTTCACGTTTCAGACTCTCATTCTTTACGCTATAATTTTCTTCTTCGAAACGGCTCTCAATATACTCCGATAGCTTCCCATGAACAAGACCTACAACCTCATTGTTCCCCTCCATTTTCTCATCCAACCGTTCAAACATGGCATTGATGGAAGCTGTAAATGGCAGAATATAAAATGTTCGTCCCTGCCCACTTTCTTTAAGTTGTTTGTGTAGCCACATCAAAGAAGCTTCTGTTTTACCGGAACCTGTTGGCGCTGTTAAAACAATATTTCCAATAGTCTTTGATGCTTTTTTTTGATGGCAATAAGGAGTCCATTGGGTATTATACAGGAAGCTAAAATGTTTCTCCTCCAAAATATTTACTTTAAATACACCGGCTGAAGCAGAATGATCGCACTGTTTCAAAGTACCCGCTGCAAGCAAAAGTTCCTGAAAATTTATACTAGCAGTATTAACAGGCTTACGAGAATACTCTTTTATTTCTACAAATGGAGGTATCAATGAATTTGAAGTCAATAAAATCCCGTAATCCATTAAAAATGATTTAATATAATCAACATTCAGTTTTTCAATTTCTTCATTCCATTCTAATTTGCCAACTTCAGAAAAAGAAAATATGTCTTCACCGTTTTTATACGAATGCTGAATAAAATCGAATAGGAAATTGAAATCTTTATGATGTCCGGCAACAATCAGTTTTAATAGTAATTTATCTTTTTCAGAAGAATCTAGTTGATTAATAAATGGAACCGAAAAGAGCTCATGTCTCTGATGATACCAATTGGCTCGCTTTCCCAAAAGCATTTTTTGAAATTCAGGATGTGCTTTTCCTAAATCATGAAAAATAATGCCTAAACGGATCAATGCCCAAAATTGATCGATATTGCTTATTGGCAACCTTTCAAATGCTTTTTGGAGTGATTCATAAACACAAAGACATTCGTCAATATGTCGTTTCAAGGAAATAGGAGGTTCCGACTTGGCCAGAACCTCCTTATTACTAGAGTTCATCATACTTGTAACTTATGAAAAATAATATCGCTACTAAATTCTTTTAAATCAGGTTTAAAGCCTTTTAATTTTGAATCAACCGGATTATTGTAAGATATCACTGAGTACGGTTCAGTTCCCAAATTTTTCCGTGGAATAGTATTGGTGAAATATTTTGGCAAAGCCTGAATTTGTCCTGCCAGATAATTCCCGTTAAAAGGGACCACCTGCCCACTGATTCTAGCATTTGACACTTCTTGCAATTCCACCTCTTCAATGCTTTCTATCCCGGCAAGATCAGCACTTCGTCCTAAAAGTAGCTGATAAACAGGATGTCGAAAAAAAGAAACTAATTCTTCATCAATAAGGTATAAGAAAAGCTGGCAATCATACAGGAATTCACGTTGGATTACATTTGAAATAGCTGAATTTTCAGGATACTGCTCTTTCTTTGTTTTATGAATTGATATTTGATAGATTGTTTCCAGATCAACAGCTTTGCTTCCAAAGCAAAAATAATATCCAAGCTGAATTTCTTTTTGATTAACGTAAAACCCTGATGCAGCATTAACTAATCCCATTATCGTACTTACAGGCGGTACCTCAAGAGTTGGTTGAAAAGCACTCATCAAATTAGGATACCGAAAGCTTGAGGTCCACGAATTTATTTTTATACGGAATGCTTTCATTATTCAATTTGGGATTTCATTTGGTCGCAATAATTGTCAATGGCTTCGTTCACAGACATAACCTGAACATTTGGAATGTTATTCATATTTACAAGAGAGTCAAGTTGGGTTGCAATTTCATCCATAAACCCGCTGCGACGACCGATAAATACAGAACCACTAAAGGTTTCTTTATAATCCTTCAGTACTTCAACTAATCCATTAAAATTGAAAACTACTTCCTCATCGCGTTGTCCTTTACTTCCGACAATATGGCTAAAAGGATGATTACCAGTGTTAGTTGTTGCCAGAATAATAAACTTTGGCGTCACATCGCCCATGTTGTTAGTTTGCATGGCACCTCCAGAAATGGTTTTGAGAGCCTGAATGGTATCATTCGCTCTTTTCAGACGAACATCTTTAGCTAATCGGATCAATTTTTTCGGATTCCCATTCTCATCTAAAACAAATGGATCATCAATTTCATCAGCTCCATTATTCAATGCTTCTTCTTGCAATAAAATCGAAAGATTTTTGTATCCGGTGCGATTATAATTGGAAAAAGTGCCAACCATTGAAAGATCTAAACTAAACATTCCTTTCATAATTGCACAATATTCCTGCTTTTCGTAAGGAACAGCATCACCTTCTTGTCTCGACATACTAGACCAGTTTTCTTCAGGTCTTACACTAGCTGCTGAAATGATTGCTGAATTTTTTAGTGGAGATACACGAGTTACTGTTACATTAGTCATTTTAATATTGCCTTTTGTATCCTTTACAGATTCTCCATTTTCATCTAGCACTGCATCTTTAGCTGCACGCATATAACCAAATACATCGTCATCAGGGTATTGAAAAGGGTCGGCATTAGTAAAAGCGATTTTCCCTTCACGTGTAATAGGTGATAATTGCCACCCTATATTCTTTTGTAAAGCTTCGCGCCACCAATAACGCCAAGCCTGTCCAGAAACATAGACATAGGTACGCCCGTTTTTACGAATTGATTTAGTCGCAATTGCATTATCATTATTACTTTGAGTATTTTTTCCAGCATTATTTAAGGCTACGACATCTACGTCGAGCAATACAAATCCTTGAATTTTAATGTTTTTCATAATTTAAATATTTTATTCGTCTATATTATTTTCGTTTTTTAATTCCAAGTCCTCTCTTAATTCTTCGGAAATTAGATTTCTTTCATGCAATTCCTGATAAATAGCAATTAACAGAAGATCTCTTATTTCAGACCAATAAGTACCGTCTGGAAACAAATAATTTAAATACTCTTCCAACGTAATCATAGGGTCATTATTCCCTGCAACATAATTTGCAGATACTACATCTTTCAGCAAAAAACGTCTTAATGCAGAAGCATTTTTTACTCCATCCAATGCATTAATACGTTTTTTAATTTTATCAGCATTTTCTTCCCGAACAAGGAATACTGCCAATTCTTTAATCTTTTTTATTGTCTCTTTTTTCATGCCTATAATATTTTGTTGATAAATTGATACTATTTCAAAATTAAATCGATGCTTACGCGACCAAAGAAGAATATCTGAGCGAATATTCCCATTATTTAAAAGTTTTTCGTATATTGGGTTAAACCATTGTTTATATTCATATAACTCTATAACGTTTACTTCTTTGGATTTAGTAAGTTCAAATTTTTCTGTTTGAATATTGTATTTTGCTCCTGTATGTTTACTATCAAAATAATGTGCCCGTACAAATTTTTGCCAGTCATCAAAAAACCTAGGTTGCAAACAAGTTATGTAAAACATAAAAACTTTTGCAGGAAGTTGATAAATTTCAAGTTCAGATTTTGTAATAAAATTAGAACATTGATAAAGAATCAGAGAAGTATCATTATGTAAATCTGGCATTCTTGTAAGTAGTTTATCAACGAATGCAAATAATGCATTAGGAACTTTTGTAAATTCAGATTTTAAAGCACCTGCATCTTCTTCATTTTGTAGATTCTTACCAATTCTTGAAATATTCTTTGAACAATTATCGTTTATCCAAAATTTAAAAATATTCAGATTGTTACTGTACAATAATACAATTTTCCCTTGCAAAAGGATTGTACCCAATGGCATAAAAAACATTCTTATAACAATCTCTTTCGACATCTTAAGACCAACATCAAAAAAGTGATGAAAGTTAATAAACCCACCAGATCCAGCTAACATTAAACTTTCTCTGCCTAAACTGAATAATTCCGTTTCTCTTCCACTAATTCTACAAAAGCCTAGTTCTGAAGGTTCCTTTTCTGTAATAATATCCTCAAATAGCTTCAAGGTTCCTTCTATTTTAGCTTTATCAGTTTTAATAGATGGGTTTGTAATTTTTGAGCCGTGATAATAACTATGTAACTTCCCTTTCCAAGTAGAGATGTAATTGTCAATCGTTAAATATTTGATAAGTTCCAAAATATTCTTCTCGGGGAATCTCTCTGAAAGAAATTCAATAGCAAAACCACCAGCATCAGCAAACGGATCACCAGTTGGTCTTGTCAACCATTCATAGTCAATTTTTTTATAAGTTTCAACCATCTTATTTTATTTATTACTAAAAATTCAATATTTTTTATTCCACAAAAGAACGCCACAATATTGACAACTTATGACACAACCATTTAAATATTAAAAGATTTTATTCTTTTTCTCACAAAATCTTCAAAATCAGGAGAATCAATAATCTCAATATCATGCAATAAACCAATTACGAACCGACCAACTCCCTCATAACTAGGGTTCGCTGAAAAAACATCAAACATTTGATCTGCAATCTATTAAGTAACTTTTTTGCTTGCTTCTCTGCACGAAAAAGATTATATTTGATGCAT